>CEQS01063333.1_pt1 | contig 196108 bp, 227 predicted proteins | sample 530981 | NCBI WGS metagenome assembly CEQS01 (sample SAMEA2621176, study PRJEB7988) | marine metagenome | biome: marine biome (ENVO:00000447); feature: mesopelagic zone (ENVO:00000213); material: "saline water (ENVO:00002010), including plankton (ENVO:xxxxxxxx)" | depth 800 m
CATTACAATATCAGCTACTAAAAACAAGGCTTCATTCTGATCGCGACAGTGAAATCCCGAGCATCTTATAGCTCTGTATATTAGGATGAAGCCTTCATTACAATATCAGCTACTAAAATAAGGCTTCATTCTGATCGCCAAAAGCCATTCCAATATCAAAATAAGGCTTCATTCTGATCGTGATATTATTATGAAGCCTTCATTCTGATCGAAATCAGTAAAATAAGGCTTCATTCTGATCGAAATATTGTAATCAAGGCTTCATTACAATATCTTTTGCATCAAGGGGAAACGTTTTGTGTAAGAAGTGTTCTGTGTACGGGCCCTGAAAACGCAAAAAAGACAATTAAGGCTTCATTCTGATCTAAGCGCCGTCTTTTTAGCTGTCGATTACAACATATAAGAAGAACAGAAATGAGTAAGCACGATATAGCAGAAGTTGATACCTTTGACATATTCACATCGGAATACATGGAGGATGTAGAGGGAGATAAACCTGTCGTCTCCAATGCATTTGACCAGTTATTCATCCCGGGAAATCGAATCCCAAAGAAGATTCTTGATTTAATGGCGGATGCAGAACATGCAGAACAAACGTTGTTAATGCAAGAACCATTAATACAGTCAGTAATAGAGAAACCGTTCTGGAAAAACAAGCGACTTGCCATTGATGTTCTTGGCACCGTCTGCCTAACCGTTGATCGCAGCTTACTGGACAACATAATTGCTCACGGCACTCTGATCAACAACGCAGAAAAGTACACTCTGCGTCAAATATGCGAGCACCCAGAATTAAATATGAAAAACATTGACTGGGGGGCATACAAAAATCAGGCGAGAATTGACAAACCGCTATCAAACTCTGGCATATATTTTCATGTTCCAACAACTGCGCTGGCCAAGGCTGCCAGGAAGAAGTTGCAAAAATCATTCAGAAATTCAATGATTTCAAAACTTCGTCGGCTGCGAAACATGGAATTACGAGTCACACCGGAGGTCGATGGTGAGCTGCTTACTCATAAAACAAACGAAATTCACTTACTTGGGCATGATTATCATCTTTTGTTAGACCTAGCAAAGATGAAGGGAAACGAATATAACGCAGACACTTTCACTGATCTCATTGTAAACGTTGACGAAACTTATCTTCGTTCAATACAAGAAGACGGTAACATTTCACGTAAGAGAGTAAAACACGCATACCCGCACCTTGTTGGACCTAACTCTATTGAAGATTTCTATAAGCTTCTGGATAGCCATCAGCGCTCATATATACACAACAAAAGCTTGTCTGAACTAATCGTAACGTACTTTGACTCAAAACTAACCACGTTCGGCATCAATCGTTCTTTCAAGTTAAAGCAACTGTATAACCAGGTAATCGAAGACCAACCGAAGCTATGGGAACATTTCGGGTTCAAATTGCAAAAAGTAACGAGGCAAAACCCAGCCTTTATTTCAAATGAAGATTATCTGTTCTACCACAAGAAGACAGCTGATCGACTCAATGGATTATCAGATGACTAATATTGTTGACATTGATATGTCAAAAAGGGATCAGCATAAAAAATCAAAGGCCCCTGAAGTTTTACATGGGTTGCCGAAAGGGAAATTTGGATTCCTAATTTCCACTCCAGATACTGGTAAGAGTTACACATGCTTGAGTTTGGCATATGAAATGGCAACTGGAATCCATCTGCTAGGCCTATCAACGAATTCTGAACCGAAAAAAGTTCTATATTGGCCAATGGAAGATGGTGAAAGTGAAACTATGGAAAGAGTAATTATGCATCTTTCACACTTTGGACAACCATATGTAGAACTGATAGAGAAGAACCTTAAACTTTACAACATGGAAGATGCAATATGTCATCCAATGGAAGTGTCCACTTACTTACAAAATACACATCTTGACACCCTTATTGCTGAAGGCAAGGGTTTTGATTTGATTATAGTCGATACAATTAGAGAAGCGTCTGGCGCATGCGATGAGGTTAAGGATGATCGCGTTATTAAAATGGCCCTCCAGAAACTAGCCAAGGAAACTGGCTCTGCTGTCATTGTTACTCATCACTTAACGAAAGAAGCGGCCAGGGGTAATGAGCCTATAACCAGTATTAGTGGCTCTGGTCTTTCTGAGACGCTAGCAAATAGCCGATACCAACTACTCGTTCAAAGACATCAAAAAAAGACAAAAGATACTGAATACAGCTTATCTCACATAAAAAAGAACTACGTACCTAAAAACAAGGTGTTAACTCAGCAGCCACTGCACTGGACGGAGTATTCATTACCACTCCTTAACTTAGCGGCTTTAAGCCAGATCGAAGGAACATCCGACGCATTTACATCGACACCAAGTAAAAGAAATACAGAAAAGGCACCCGGTCCATATCGTGATTTTGAAATCATTGACTCTGGGGAACAAAGAAGTTCTGTGCTAAGACCAGAGCCAAGCGCAGTTGACTTAGAAGAAGATCCACCGGAACAGAATTATCCAGAAGCAGATTCAATTGATATGGATGCAGCCACTTTAAGTGAAGAGTCACAAGAGAAAGCTAAACAACATAAAAAAGAAACGTCTATCATTGGTCAAAGTGATATTGAAAAGCTTAAAAGCTATAAGAAAAAATCTCAAACCAGAAACAATAGATGAGCGATCAGGATCAAGGCTTGATTCTGATCGAATACTGTTTTGAAGCCTTCATTCCGATCGTCGCGATCAGTCCAAAGCCTTCAAAGATCTAAATTAAGCCTTAGAAGATCACGATCAAGCCATATATTACAAATTGAGATCAGGATGAAGCCTTTTTTTACCAACATAATCTTATAATTAAATAAGATATAACAACTCCCGCCATCGCTTATGCTCAGTTGTGCAATCACGGAAGAGATCACCTCGCTACAAGCGAGCTGCTCTCTTCCATGATTTATCTTTCAACAACCTGCACACTTTATCTAATCCATTTATTACACAACACTTATGTTGTGGTATAATCATTAACTCTTAGGGATGACAATTTAATCAAGCAAGGATGCTCAGATGGAAAATTTGTATTTGGCCTGTGATGGAGTTGAAGGTGGAGGTAAGAGTGGCACACTGAATCTACTCAACGATCTATTCACAGAACGAGGCGAGCTTTTTACGACTGTACGTGAGCCAGGTGGAACACCAATGGCTGAAGAAATGCGTAATTTAGTAAAAAGCATTAGAGAAGAATCTGTTGATCCGGTTACTGAATTAATGTTGATGTTTGGAGCAAGAAGGCAGCTCATGGTCAATGTCGTTATGCCAGCTCTCAAGAAGGGACACGTTCTATCCGATCGTTGCCATGCAGCCTCAAGAGCTTATCAGTTATTTGGCTCTCAAACTGTCACTGAGAGTGAATATGAGGCTATATTCAATATGACCATGAAAGGCGTTAAGGATATCGACCTGTTACTCTGGCTTGATGTTGATCCTAAGCTTGGTTTGATGCGTGCTAAAGGAAGGGGAGCTCTCGACCGAATTGAGATGAATGCTTTGGATTTCTTTTACCGGGCGAGAGAAGGTTATCAATCCATGATTGGGACGCCAGGGTTTGTAAGAATCGACGCCAACGTTTCTGAACCTGAGATGCATGAGCAAATAATTGATGTCGTTGGCAACTTTTTAGCGGAAAAAGAAAATCAATCTTCTCGATAGCAAAGGTTGTTGCAACAACATTTATGTTGTGCGATAATAACTTTGCTTACTTACCATAATGACTTTAATTAAAGTCATCTTTATTCCTACAGGGCTGCTATTTGGCAGCCTTTGTTTTATCTGCCTGTTTTTTTAGCCACATTGGCAGTCGCGCTTTTAGTTAAAGAATGCTTCTCACCATACCTCATAGGCATAGCTTGTGATTTCCAGCTGCCAGCATGCATAATGTTACTCATGTTCTCGCCTTGTTCAAACATGGTCTGAGTTGCACCAACTCTTGTTGAGTGGCCAGATATCGATGATACATCCCAACCATGCTTTCTAAACAGCGCTTTGAAAATCCTTGATACTTCACCACCATTCAGTCTTCTCTGATTATTTTCAATATCCCTGTAAGGTTCTCCATTCTTTTTGGCGGGCCTAAAAAGAGGACCTTTGTCTGAATACGGCATCAGCTCTCTAAGCCAAGAAATCAGCGAAAGTGAAGTTTGAGTCAGAGGCTTATGTTCACCTTTTCCATCCTGATCTGTTTTGGATGCTTCAATAAATACACAGGAATCTTTGATATCCAGGTTTTCAATGTTGATAGAGACTAAATCACTTCTACGTAACAAAGTGTCAAAAGCAACATTCAATAATGCCATATCCCTGACTTGCTTGTATGTTGGATCTATCTCATTTTCTAAAAACAAATCGGTTACTTCTTTTATTGATTCGACCTTGGCCCCTTCGGCTTGATTAGCCTTAGCGTTCGCTTTCCTAAGGGTGAGTTTAAGCGATTCACTCAATGTTTCATCTGACTTCATTGGGTCAGGTATCTTCATTATTCGTAAAAGCTTTCTGAGGCTAGCCAATCGTCTATCAATTGATTTCCTCTTGTTGTTCTTGGCAATCATCCATTCTGCATACCGAATAATTGTCATCCCTAAAGAGTCAGGGTCGATTGATAACCGTTCACCAGTATCTATGCAGAATTCACTGAAATTTCGTTTATCAGATTCAAGCGCTCGTTTTGTATTTGGGTTTAGTTTATCAAGAACGAGCCTATTGTATCGGTCGAGCTCTTTTAGCGGATCGCGAGAAGGATAAGGAGCCGGCCTTGCTTGTTTAGCTACCGGGTTCATCTTCATTAAATTTTTCCTCAGTCGGATATTTTATAGCAAAACCTTCCAGTTTAGACATAAAAGGGAGTAGTGAACGCTGTGTTGTGTCGTATTTTCGCCCGGTATCCACACCTTCGTAGAAAGCCATTATCATTGATTTAACTATAACATCGCGGTAGTAGGGAGGAATTGCCTCACAGATGACATTTAGCATTTCCAAATTTCCGATGGAAGACACAGGGTTTGCTTTATGGTATTCAGATATCGCTACATCAATAGATTCGTCTTTGGCCATTAGGTATTCGAGGACTTGCTCGTAAGTGTCCAGTTTAGCTAATTCCTTGAGACTATTTAGCTTATTGATAACTGGGGCAGGGAGCATCAAAGTAGTTTTATTGTGACGTTTTCGATGGCAATACTGGCGAAATGCGTTCTTCATCTTTGAGTATTGTTCTGTTGGCAAAATACTTTCCAGTCGTTCGACATCATTATCATGTGACAAACCAAAATCCATGCCTGCCATCAGTTTCATGTCACCCAGGTACAGCCCCAATTTTCCTTCTGACACATAGTCAGCCCAGTAATCGTCAACAGTCATTTTGCCCCCTAATAGATGTGAGTATCATCACGATTTAAAGAGAAACTGTCAAACTATTATCGCTATGATAATCGAGGCATGGCACTGATTGGTTTATAAGTTTTTCCATAGTCGGATTTATTATAATTGGCCGCGATGAAACATCAACTTGCTGAAAAGTTCTATTCTCGCGCCAAACATTTTGGTCCACCAAGCTGAATGCCCGTTACATGTAACTGGCCCTTACAACAAACACGATACGCCGATTCTCTTAACGGCAATTGTGTTTCAATGGTTTTCCAAAGTCGGATTTTAAATTTATAGACGCGAACAACCACCGAGATGAAATTAATAACTTCTCTCGCGCCAGACATTTTGGTTTAGCAAGAAAAATGTCCGTTATATGTAACTAATAGGGGTAAGGCAACGTTTATGAGGGGTAGGGCGTTCAGATTTCTGCCGTTACATATAACAAGATGAACGAGTGAGTAGAGCTCACGGGGTTTGTTCACAGATTTATCCACTGATTCTGTGCATAACATCAACAACCCCATAAGTCACAGCTACATGCCGTCAACATTTTTGGGGAGCGTGATATTTTGAAGGCGAGTCTTTAAACATCGATACTATACGGCTATCAAATTTATCAAGGCCATATGCTCCAATGTAAATTTGTTCTACCCAGCTTTTCAGCTTTGATGTTTGTATTGACGCTGAAGGGGCCTTGGATATGATTTGTAGTTCCATCTCTGGCTTGTAGCCATCATGAGCAATAGGGCATTCGTAATTGAATCCTAAAATTTTTCGGGCACCATGCTTTTCGTAAAAATGTTGACGAAGAACTCTAATCCCTAGATCTGGAGAATTTTTCTCATTTACAGAATCAACTTCGATGATAAATTCTTCAATGCCAAATTCGTTCATCATAGATACGATTGTTTGAGAAAGAAGCTTCCCGCCGTAACCTCTGGAACGAACTCTATTATCTGTAGCCATATATGCCAGAAGAGCTAACTTTGTTTTTCTATCAAGCCAGTATATTGAACCAGATAGAACATTGCCTGAACTAACCAGGACAGAAAACAAATGAGAACCGGTACTGAAGCATTTTTCTAGCTCATGTTTTGACTGCTGCTCCGAAGGCTCAATCGATCGCTCGTAAATACCAAAGAATGAATCGAATAAATCTTTACACTCAGCAAACGGGTTACTTGACAAGAAAATTTCCTCGCCAGAACTAAGAGTTATATGACGGTAAATTGCGTTGGCTTCCATGCCCATATAGTCGACTCCGTGTCATAGTCTTCAATGATTTTATCACTTTATTAACTGCGCGGATGAAAGTAAAAGTGCAACTTATGAGAATGAGATTTTAATTGATGGGGCTGTAAACTAATGACAAAGTCCGATATTGGCTAGTATTGGTCATTTGGGGCTTTTGAATACTTTCAAAAATAATGCATGATAATTTATCTTATCGTGCAACATGTTGATTTATAAATTGTTTTAATAGTTTTAGACCCTGAATCAATTTCTTTTTCGAAACCTCGGGTACGATCTAAAATCTATAATAAACAACATATTAATGGTTGTTTGTTTTTTCAGCATAAAGCAGCCTATGCACTGTTAAACCGAATAGTTTATCGAAAATTTTTAGAATCTGATATTATCATGCCGATAAGAACTACCATCAAGGAATTGTCCGTAAGATGTACCATATCGGTGACTTTGAGTACGACGAATCGACTCAAACTTTAACCTCGCCAGAAAAGCAAACTATAGAGGTGCGAGACCAATTAGCGAGACTGCTTCAGGCTTTACTTGATGCTGAAGGAGAACTCACCCCAACCAAAGATCTTGAGATTAAAGTCTGGGGAAACAACACTGTATCTGACGCAACAGTTAAAGCTGAGATTACCGCACTCAGAAAGCTGTTTGGTGAATCAGGCACGTCATTTGTTAAAAATGTCCGCTCACGAGGATATTACTTAAACGCGCCTATATCTAAAGTTGTGGAAAATGAAGATCCCAACACTAACAACCTGGCGCCGGTTGAGCAGTCAAAAAACAAATCTATATTCACCAAAGGCCGCGCAGCTTTCATGCTTGCTGTTTTCACTATGTTAGCAACCATTGCCATTTCAACAACTAATGGTAACCAGCCTGAAGACGTATCAACACTAACTCCTTCAAGTCAGGTAAAAATACCTAAAATAAAAAATTTAACCTTTGTTGAGGGTCAGGAGTTGTCCCCTAGTCTTTCTCCTAATGGAGATTACCTGGCTTTCACTTACACAAAAAAACCAAACGTATCGTTGCAAGTTACTGTCAAAGAGCTTACTGGAAACAAGTCCGTTACTTTTGATCATTATTTTGCAGCCGGCCCCAGATGGGACAGCTATGGTAAATATGTTTACTACACTACCTACGAAGACGAATCTTGCACCATTGTCCGCAGAGAGCACTTTGGTAATCTTGTATTTTCTGAGCCGGAAGATATCGCAAGCTGTGGAACGCAGCGTTCGGTCCTGGCACCAGCAGTAGATAGCAGAGATGAATGGATTTACTTTAACTATAAGTCGTCTACAAAAAGCCCTTTCGTCATAAAAAGAAAGCATCTTGTTTCTGGCATGGAGCAGCAAATAACGTTATCAACAGATAGCTCTTATGGTGACTACAGTCTTGCCTTAAGCCCTGACTCAAAGATGTTAGCGTTCCTTAGCTCTGACGCGAATTCCGTCCACAGACTCCGCATCATGGAGATGGATACAGGAAATATAAAGGAACTCCGACAGTTCAATAAAGCCATTGTAAATGTAACGTGGGACCAAGAGAGCGAGAACGTCTTCTTTATAGATAAACAGATAGTCAAAGGGATCAATGTTGATTCCGAACAGTCCTATGATGTTTATCAACTCCCACAGAAAGGACGCAGTATCACTCACATCGGCAACGACTCTTTCCTTGTTTCTCTAGGAGGTTTTTACACCGGAAACCTTGCGGAATGGGACATAGGGACCGAGTTCAACATGAAGACGGTACATAGTTCCCCCTTTAATGAGAGTGATACTTCAGGGATACCAGATACTGATAACTACATTTTCATTTCAGACCGCTCTGGAGAAAATCAAGTATGGCACTTAACAGAAAATGGGGTTTTCCAAGTATCAGATTTCAAAAACCAAGAACTGATCACCGATATAGACGTGGCACCTAGCGGAGACGCCCTACTCCTTTTAGCTGATGGAACCCTCTACACAAGGAAGTTAAGTCAGGATATGCCTATTTATAAGGCTCATGCAATGAGCTCTATTGTTAAGAATCCAATATGGTCTTGTGACAGCGATGACATCATCTATATGTCTGTAAAGATCAATGGAACATGGCACTTGGCTAAGTTTGATTTGAGCAATGAGTCAGTTGTCACTTTAGCAGCTGGGGTGACGGCCATTAATTCTGATTGTAAATCATCCAAATATTATGTAACTCGTGATGGGGTTAAAAACATCTTTGCTATTAACATTAACAACGGCAATGTGTTCAATGAGCCCCTGGTTGATGACGTTAGTTTTTCCGATCGGAAAGAATGGTCTGTATACAATGATGTTCTATATTATGTATACGATGGTGTGGTCTATTCACAGCCATTTCACACGAAGGAAGTTCGAAAGTTATCCAGCACCAAGGATAATGTGACTCAAATTGAGTTAAATAATGGACGCTTACTGTTTATTGTAAAAACCTTAGATGATAGTCACATATCCGAGCTATCGCCTTGATTTTTAGAAAAACCAACCTTCTTTTATAGTATTTAACTATCCTAAAAAGTAGTCCAAGCCTAGTTTAGAGCCGGGGCCCGAAAGGGCATGAAAGGGATTTCCCCGCATCTAACATGGAGTGGACTACTATGTCTTTATTGGCAAGCGTAATTATGTTTTTTTCGGTGACTATTGCAGAACCAGAGGTCACCAACGAGCAACCTGAAGCGACTTCAGAACAACTTGAAGTAAGCTCAGAACAACCTGAACCGGTTTATTTGGCAGAATGCAACATATTCCCACTTTGCGACGTAAAACGAAAATCGGTAACAGTTTAGCAATAAACGTAAGCGCAACGTACAACTCCCCGTAGTTCTTTTACGATTAAATTACACGGGGTCGTATACCATATAAGGCGAACCTAATTATAAAATAGGCACGCCTTTTGCAGCCTAAATCCATTTATGGTCATTGACAATTATTTGTCAATACAGGGATAAATGTAATATATTCATATTGGAATGATCTGAAAATGGAATTGGTTAAGTGATCATGAGTTAGAAGTTTGGTGAAAATATGAAGCGAGTTGACATTGTTTGCGACTCATCATTTGATGTAAGTCTCCTACTTACAGGATACGCAGGCAGCGTAACCCTTAGAGGGGAAGTCGGAAACAAAGATGTAGTGCTAGATTATAGCGGCTGTGATGCCTCGTTCGATGATTCGAACAAGGGGGAGATGGTTGCTGTCTTTTATGGCATCATGAAACTCAAAGAGCATCTCCGCAAACTTCCTGCTGACTCTGCTGCACCAAGCCGAATCAATATCTATACTGATTCAGATGCGACAATAAGAGCGTATAATAGTTTTCTTTGTGAAAAATCATCAGAGAACGAGAATTATACGCCATTTATGCAACGACTCGTGTCTGAGATGAAAAATCTCCCTGTTATCCCGTCACTAAAACATGTTTCCGCTCATGTTCCCAATCATTTGGCGAACCCAATAGAAAGTGAGCACAACAGACAGGATAAACGTGCAGTTAAAGCCAGAATCACTGCTATGCAGCATATATTCACACCAAACACTAAAAAGAGTGACTGGTGCGCATTTCTTGTCCCTGCTTACACAGAGCAGACATCTGAAGATGTGATGAAAAATATCGCCAATGCCATCGTAGAAAAAGGGAAGAAGTGCCGTGTTGCGATTGACACACCGTTTGAAAACCCTGAAGAGCACCCTTTTATTGACGCTATCATCAAGAAATTGACTAATAAGGGACTAAACCCTGAAGAGTGGCTATACATTCCACCAGGTCAATTACCTCACAGCTTCGATAGAACGCTACTACGTCATCATGTCTACGCTCAACATACCGAGCAAGAACGTAATGTGGAATATGAAAGACTGAATTCTCCCGACGGTTTCACAACCATTTCTAACTTTTCTATTGCTAGCGAACTTATTTATGGGCCACTTTCAAATGAACCCACAAAGACTGGTAGGCAGCACTCGGCTAGTGAGAGAATTTTCGATCTAACAAAAATGGAGCCACCAGAACAAGCTCCAATGTCACCAGTATCAAGATCTCAATGGCTCGACAAACTGTCAGATTACGTGATGATTTCACATAGATTCGGATTTGAACCAGCACTTCGCTATACAAATCTTATTGATGACGAGAAACCATCTCGACTCAGAGCGCGACAGCATACGTCTCTAATGGAAGTTATTCGTAGACACCAGAAGAACGATGACCCACAAGCACTTGCTGAAAGGTTAACTGATGTTCTTGTCGACTTTGGGTACCCAGATGAACCTGACAAAAAAGAGAAAATGATTCGATTCATCACTCTTTACCCACATAAAGAGCCAGGCTCCCTTATTACGGCCATTGAAAGAAAGTCAAAAACATTGGCTATGACCTTCGATGAACCAAAACTCGCCAAGAAAAATACACAAAAAGTGGCGAATGCCTTAGATCGATGGTCAAAAAGCAACAGAAGTAACGCTATTAACTTAAGCGAAGAACTTGCTAAAACAAAAGACCAAATTGCACGAGTTCGTGTTATTGGCGCCCTGCTTGAATGCGGACCTATCTTAGAGAAAGGTCAACTATGTGATCGCCTTGTTGATGAAATCGTCAAGAGTGGATTCCCTGATGTCTCTGCGTTCAGGGAGCAAATGAAACGCAGCCTAATGAATTCGAGAGAAGGCAACTTCCAAGAGCCGGAAACCTTAGCTCAGTTCTGTGTTAAGCAGGCGAACAAATTGGAACGCTTCATCCCGGCGCAACTGCGCCAAGCGCCGGACACTTCCAAAAAAAAAAGACCACCCTGCTCGACCAGGGGAAGAAATCGCTGAAACCATCGGCTCATCATACCGAAGAGCGCTATAAATCTTTTCCTTGCACTCACCATCGTGGTTTGTGATACAATCGTTTTTGTATTAAATACAAATTGCTTAGGCAGGATGCCGCGTAGATCGTAAGGAAACGATAATGCCCAATCAGTCAAATCTTGACGAACGAATTATAGATTCGCTTGAAAGCAAGCTAGTCTCCCTTGAGCGCTCACCTCAAGAAAAATTCACCCCATTTGTTGCAATATCGATGCTTTCATTGCATCCGGCTTGCTTGTTAAAGGGGTACATACCATCCCATCATGAGCAACCAACAGATAAATATCGCATTAGCAGTCCGGATGGCGAGCTCATTGACGAGTGCAATCTAGCTTCGGATGCAAGCAAGATTCTAGCAGACTTATACGAAGCAGTTTAACGTACGATTTTTACGTTAGGCTGCCGATTCTTAGCGTAAAAATAAACATAAATGTTGTTAGTGTTGTTTCTTGTTGATACAATTAACCTACAAATTATCGTTGTACATGCACACCAAACGCAAACAACAAAAAAGATGTTATTAATAAAAATCGAGCAAGCAATCCAGCTTGTTTTTTTGTGATAAGATCTTAGTAACACCACAATATATTGTGGTTTAACGGATTAGGCTAAACAATATATAGGCTAGGAGTAGTTATGAGCCAAACTATGATCACTAAGCGCAAGGGCGTACAAGAGCCTTTGCAAATCGAGAAAATCCATAAGGTGTTAATGTGGGCCAAGGAAGCCGCAGAAAAGGTCTATGACCGTCCTCTGGACATTTCAGTTTCTCAAGTCGAGCTCAGCGCTCAGTTACAGTTCGTAAATGGGATGACAACTGAAGCCATCCATGAAACGTTAATTAAGTCAGCGGCTGATCTTATTTCTCCGGAAACGCCGGATTACGACATCTATGCCGGGATCTTGTCTCTTTATCACATTCGTAAGAAAGCATACGGTGATTACGAAGTCCCTCGCCTTTATGACCACGTTGTCAAAATGGTCGAAGCTGGTAAATACGACAAAGCATTCCTGACTGATTTCACAGAAGCAGAATTCGATTTAATGGATAGTTTCGTTGAACAAGATCGTGACTTAACCTACCAATATGCTGCAATGAAGCAGTTTGAAGGTAAATATCTGGTTCAGGACCGTGTTAAAGGCACCATCTTCGAAACACCTCAGGTTCTATATGTCCTGATTGCAGCAACCATGTTCAGTGGCTACCCGAAAGATATTCGAATGGATTACATCCGTCGCATGTATGACGCCACATCGAAGAAGAAAATTTCATTCCCAACGCCAATCATGGGTGGTGTTCGTACCCCTACCCGCCAGTTCAGCTCGTGTGTTGTTATTGACACCGATGATAGCTTGGATTCAATCAATGCGTCATCGTCATCAATTGTTAAATACGTATCTCAACGTGCCGGTATCGGCATTAACGCAGGGGTAATTCGCGGACTTGGTAGCCCTATCCGTAATGGTGAAGCGTTCCATACTGGATGCATCCCGTTCTTTAAACACTTCCAAACTGCGGTTAAGAGCTGCTCGCAAGGCGGTATTCGCGGTGGTGCTGCGACGTTGTTTTACCCGATCTGGCACATTGAATCACCTGAACTACTGGTTCTCAAGAATAACCGTGGCGTAGATGAAAACCGTGTTCGCCACTTAGACTATGGCGTGCAGTTCAACCGTTTGATGTACCAGCGCCTTCAAAAAAGCGGAAATATCACTCTATTCAGCCCGAATGATGTTCCAGGTTTGTACGATGCGTTTTTTGCGGACCAAGATAAATTCGAAAAGCTATACGTTAAGTACGAAGCCGACGAGTCTATTCGTAAGCGCACAGTTAAGGCTGTAGACTTATTTGGCACTTTCATGCAAGAACGTTCAGGTACTGGCCGTATTTACTTGCAGAACGTTGACCACTGTAACACACACAGCGCATTCAACCCTGAAGTAGCGCCAATTCGCCAGTCTAACCTATGTATGGAAATCACCCTCCCTACTAAACCTTTAGAACACTCTCACGATGAGAACGGTGAAATCAGCCTATGCACTCTGTCTGCATTCAACTTAGGCGCAATCGAAAGCTTGGATGAACTGGAAGAGCTAGCTGACCTGTTAGTTCGTGGTCTGGATTTCCTATTAAGCTATCAAGACTACCCTGTTCCTGCTGCTAAAAAGTCTACGTTATCACGCCGTCCAATTGGTGCTGGTGTAATTAACTACGCTTACTACTTAGCGAAAAACGGACTTAAGTATTCTGACGGCTCAGCAAACGAACTGACTCACCAGACGTTTGAAGCTATCCAGTTCTACTTGCTAAAAGCATCAAACCAGCTTGCAAAAGAGCAAGGTGCATGTTCTGCATTCGGTGACACAACATACGCTCAAGGCTTATTGCCAATCGACACGTATGCGAAGAAGGTAGACGACCTATGTAACACTCCATTGTTGCTTGACTGGGAATCGTTACGCGCTGAAATCAAAGAGCATGGCCTACGTAACTCTACGTTGACTGCATTAATGCCATCAGAGACCAGCTCTCAGATCTCTAACGCAACAAACGGTATTGAGCCGCCTCGCGGATTCATCAGTGTTAAGGCAAGTAAAGACGGCGTGTTGAAACAGGTTGTTCCTGAATACCACCGCTTGAAAGATAACTATGAGTTGCTATGGGATATTCCAGACAACACTGGTTACCTATCATTGGTTGCAATCATGCAGAAATTCGTCGACCAATCAATCAGTGCCAACACTGACTACGACCCGATGAAGTTCCCGAATGGCAAAGTGCCTATGAAGCAGCTGTTCCGCGATATGTTATTTGCATACGTACATGGTGTTAAGACGCTTTACTACCACAACACACGTGATCACGCCAACAGTTCAGTTGACGACATAGCTAGTCAAGCTGCAAATGCAGAATCTCGTGACGTCGTCGTCGAAAAAGAGGACGAAGGCTGTGAAGGTGGAGCTTGTAAGATTTAGGTCTTACTCCCTTTGTAATTAATCAAGTGGCGAGGGAAACCTCGTCATTTAACGGAATAACCGTTTAAGTTAACGGACTAACTGAGGTAAAACTGTGAGTTATTCAACTTTCAATCAAATCCCAAATGATGCGCTTAAAGAACCAATGTTTTTTGGCAACGGCGTAAACGTAGCTCGATATGACCAGCAAAAATTTGCGGTATTTGAAAAGCTGATCGAAAAACAAATTTCATTCTTCTGGCGTCCGGAAGAAGTAGATGTATCTAAAGACCGCGCGGACTTTGCCAAGCTAACGCCAGCAGAGCAGCATATCTTTATCTCTAACTTGAAATACCAAACCTTACTGGATTCTATCCAGGGCCGTAGCCCTAATATGGCGCTACTACCAATCACCTCGCTTCCAGAACTTGAGACGTGGATTGAGACGTGGTCTTTCTCGGAAACAGTGCACTCGCGCTCATATACGCATATCTTGCGTAATCTGTTTGCTGACCCGAGTGAGATCTTCGAAGACATCGTTGTTAATGAGCACATTCAGAAACGTGCAAAAGACGTTGCTCACTACTATGACGACCTGATCTTCAAAATCCAGCTTTGGCACACTCAAGGCGAAGGCACTTACAACATTGGTGGCAAAACTTGGGAAGTGAGCATGCGCTCATTGAAGAAGAGCCTATACCTATGTGTTAACTCAGTAAACGCATTGGAAGCAGTTCGCTTCTACGTAAGTTTTGCATGTTCTTTTGCGTTTGCTGAGCGAGAATTGATGGAAGGAAACTCGAAAATTATTGAGCTCATCGCTCGTGACGAGAACCTTCACCTTGTTGGTACACAATTCATCCTGAATGCGTGGCGCACTGGTCAAGACGATCCTGAAATGGCCGAGATTGCTCGCGAATGCGAAGCAGAAGCCACAGCTATCTTCGTTCAGGCTGTTGAGCAAGAAAAGGGCTGGGCTGAATACCTGTTTAAAGATGGTTCAATGATTGGTTTGAACAAAGAGATCCTTTGCCAATATGTCGAGTACATTGCGACTATCCGTATGGAAGCAATTGGATTGGTTAGCCCATATGCACGTTATACAAATCCATTACCTTGGATTAACTCTCACCTGATTAGTGATAACGTTCAAGTCGCACCTCAAGAAGCTGAAATTCGCGCATATCTTGTTGGTCAAATCGACACGGAAGTGAACGACGACGATCTTGCGGATTTCGATCTGTAATTATTCGTGAAATGAACTCATGGCCCAGGCATTGCCGGGCCATTTTATTTTTTAAAGGACTAAAATGACTCAATACGTTTGCCCGAAATGCTGCAAAGTACAATCTGTACCAGATGGTGTTCGCGCGGTACTAATCAAATGCGGAGCCTGTGAAGAGGCCTTACACACCTTTAAACCAGCTGAGCTAAACGACGACAACATCGAAGCCTTCATTACACAAAGTGACTTACCTGTAGTCGTTAAGGTAGAGGCTCAATGGTGCGGCCCATGCAAGATGATGAAACCCGCATTCGACCAGGTTGCTGCGGAAACCGATACCCTGCTGTTCACCACTCTGGATATCGAGAAAGCGCCTGAGTCTGCGGCTGAACTCGGTATTCGAGGTGTTCCTGCTATCATATTCTTTTACGGTGGTAAGGAAGTGGCGCGCGACAGTGGACTAAAGAACATTCATCAGATAAAGCAATGGCTAGTTCAGACTGTTCAATCTATCAGTTGAGTTAAATACAAGGCCCGCAGATGCGGGCTTTTTTACTTGATTTCGAAGGTGGCGAGTTCTTTTCCTTGTTCGTTGATTGCATGTTTAAATACCAACGGCATACTTCCCCGCCCTGTCCAAAGATGCTCTTCTCCATCGTCATCAACCAATTTGTACTTGGGAGGGACTTTGTTTTTGGGGGTTTTCGCTTTTTTCTCTTTTTTAGGCTGAACACCTTCTCTCAGATCATCTATGGTAACGCCCGACTTTTCCATTGTTGACAATATGCCATCTATCTCTTTTTGCTTAGCTTCGAGGCGTGCCTGTTCTGCTTTCTCTTTTTCAATTCGTTTATCTATGATGTTTTTCAGCTTTTCAGATACAGATTCCAATTCATCAATTGTTAGCTCTTTTACTGCTGAACGAAACCGCATTTGATTTAGTAATATCGACGTAAAATCTTCCATATAACTCTCCAGTGTAACTCCAAGCCCCAATGTACCATTTAGGTGGGGTATTTAAAAATCACACATTAAATTAAATACACTAATGAATGTATGCAACATATTTATTGTTTTAAATGGAATTTATGCTATCCATTAAAACAACATAAATGTTGTGTTTTTGAGTCTGACGTGGCACAATGACTCTATTATTTAGTAACAAACAAGGTGCTCTATGCAACACCAAGAATCCGTTGCTGTGCAGCGTAATGAGCGATTGGGCTCCGCTGCTCGCATCAATATTGAAAACGTCAGCAAACTGGCGGAGATAGGCCTAGTGCCAGGACAGCGCTTCAGCGTTGATTATGAACCAAATCAAATCACAGTGCTCGTTGATGATAACGGCGATCGTGTTATTTCTGAAAAAGTATATCGTTACCGTAAAGGCAATGTCATTGGTAGCCGCCTCGATCTTAAAAATCAAAAGGTTGCTGAGAGTGCTGAAGATCAGGAAATGATGTTGGCTATTTATTCTCCCGGTAAGCTAACTATCTGCGTCTTGCCTATTGAGCGCAGAGCTCGTGACAGAGCTAAGCAGCTACTATCCCGTTTTCGTAGCGGCGAAGCATTTAGAACTGGGTCGCTGTTCTCTGGCGTAGGCATGGGGGACATCGGCGCGGAATCAGGGCTAAACAAAGCGGGTATTGCGTCAAAGCTGGTGTTCACAAACGACATTGACCCCCTTTCCATTAATACTCTGGTCGCAAATAACCCAGCATACGTCAAAGGCGTCACTAAAACTTACGCTATGGACATGCACCACTTAACTGGCGAAGAGCTTAATGGTGTAGACATTCTAAGCGCGGGCATCGTATGCAAAAACAGTAGCAAGCTTAACATTGCTCATCGTGACGAACCTGAGCGCTGCCCAGATTACGGACATCTTTTCGCCTCGTTCTTGAATGTAATGGCTGGAAATCGCTGGAGCGTACCTGTAATAGTTATCGAAAATGTTGTGCCATATGCTCAGACCATTGGATTTGACATTATCTCGCGCATTTTCAAGGCTCAAGGTTATGACTTCTATTTAGCAGATCCCGAGTCTCAAGATATTGAGACCTACAAAGGCATTGATTCACATGAATATGGAGCCCTAGAGAGCCGTAAGAGACTTTTCGCGATATTTGTCACCAAAGGTATCCCTATGAGCTTTGCTGGCCTTACAGCGCTTAAGAAAGCGTGCGAATTAACTGTTGGCGATATCCGTGAAGATGAATCTCGCTTCACAGACAAAGACTACAGCATCGGCAATGGTCTCAAAACAGCGTTTGAGCGTAAGGGCCGTCGCAACAATTTGGCGCACAACGAAGATACCAAAGTAAAAACAATCACTGCCGGACACTACAGAGGTAGAGCGGAAGATCCTTACCCAACTCACCCTGAAGATCCTACCCGCTTTCGATTTTTCACAGATTTGGAAATTGCTCGCATCAAACAGATGCCTGAAGATTTAGTCGACGGGGTTGCTGCCAAGAAACATCAAGGCCAAATGCTTGGTAACGGGATTGTTGGCGGAGTAAGCGAGGCGGTGTTCTTCTGTATCGGTGCATCATTAAAACTTTGGTATCAAGAAAAACGGAAGCGTAAATCGTTCCAAAGTGTTCAATTGGCTATCGCAGTATAGGAAGAGCGCGCTCTACAACGATTTCCAAAAAAGTTAGAGTAAAAGCCAGTAAATACTGGCTTTTTATTTGTACATCAAAGTATAAATTGGCGCCAACCACCAGCGCTCGTGATCACAGATGGTTTATGTGGCAACTCAAGTGAACCTCCTTCACCTTCGGACACCATGAATACGAAGTAAAGAAAATCAGATGGATGATCATATTTCTCGGTGACGCTATATTTTTCAGCCGGAACGGGAGATTCCAAGTCAAAATTCCCCTCTATTCTCAGGTCGTTGTGCTGTTCTTCAAGTGTGGCTTCACACAATAGTAAGTGGGACCACTTTCCATCATGCATCTGCATACCGATTGTGCAAAAGTCTTTGTCGCCCATTGTTTTTGTTTGGGGATGCTTAAAGAGCACTATAGCTGAATTGACACTGTTGGACACATCTTCCATAACGTCATCGTTTAATTTGTCCATTGAGTCACCAGGTGTAGCGACATGTGAAAAAAGATAGACCGGGACAGTTTTCCCCATGCTTTCAATGTCAATATGGAAGGATGGCGAGAACGGCTCGTATTCTTCGTCATATTGTTCGTCGTTCAGATCCCAATCGGTGAGAGCCGCCAGCGCGTTGTAATACCTAGACGGGTCTAAAGGCATACTTATTCTCATTCTGTTCTGGAACGTCTCTGCATCACCACATTCTTCTAGCAATTCCATTAATTCAGGGCTACCGGAGAACATTTGCTTCATAGCTTCAAACATCCCCTCATCACCACCCATGCCCTCGAATAACGCAGACATGTTAATCTTCCCCTCCCCGTCATTCATAACGTCTTTATCTATTCTGTATGACTTGGGCTTTCCGCCAGAAAAGGGTTCTATTGATGTGATGAGTTCCATGGATATCCCAATTGGAATATTGAACTCTTCAGCAAAGTAATAGGCCATTTGAGTTAGCATTGTCTCACGGACGTCAGAATTGTTCAGTTGGCAAAGAGTATGATTTCCCCGCTCAACACCGCTTTGTACACCGGCCCACGGTTGATTACCTACTGATTTGGCAAAATGAAACTGTGCCACTTTTTTATCTATTTTTAGTGAGTTTGCTAATGCATCGATAGAAAGTCGAAGCAATTTCGGGGTGATCATAATATTCCCTACCGCCACCAGTTGGCGAATTCTATTGTTTTAATCATCCTACCCCAACAATTTTAACGAAACAACAATCACAAAAATGTAGTTCAATCAATTTTTTCTATTTGCATTAAAAAACCCCGGCATGGCCAGGGTTATTTTGTTAATTTAAAAGGGGGTTAGCCTACGTTGTCTTTCTGCGTCTCATACCCACCAGCATAAGCCCAATAGCCCCGATCGCCAATGGTGCACTGGCATTAATTGGTGCGTTAGGGTTGTTAATGTTCAGTGTCGGATCATTCAAGGATGAATAGGTCGCCCCGCCATCAGAAACTATCCATACGCCATAGTTAATGCTTTTAGTGGTTGATTCAAATGTACTCCAGTCAGAGTAAACGCGGCGGTTGGTGCCGTTTACTTGCCAGTAGTTTCGGTGGTACGCCCCAGACATCGTGATCTCCCCAGATTCTACGTCATTTGTAAAACCGTAGGATAGTCGAGTCCAATCTGTCCCGCTTTGATAGTAAGATTGACGGTATCCGAACCAGTTGAAGAAACCCGTCGTATTTACACTGGAGCTAGTGTAGGTGTTTCGATAAGTGGTTTTCTGATAAAAAGGCTCATCTTCAGTAATATTTGAGGATGGAAACCATTTATCCATGAGTTCAAACACCTCTGCTTGAGTCGCAAATCGAAACCCTTCGAATTTACCACCTTCCCCCATTTCTGCGGCGACCTCATCCACTGACCAGTTGCGAGTTTGGTTGAGCTTCATCCACTCAATACCCGTGTCTTTATCAGTGACCACTTGAGCGTCGCCTTCTGATTTCCAGTCAGTGCGAATAAATTCGGCGGATGCTGTACCCATGACACCCATTGCAAGCGTCAGCATCACCAATCCTTTAGTCAAAATATTCATATCACCAAATCCTCCTTGATTATGTATGTAGCAATACAAGTGCTATGCCAACGATGTCAAAAGGGGAGATTTCACGTCCGAACGCTTTATTTGCACATTCTTTGCTCGCAAAGATTAACAGTGTGTTTATTTTTGTTAACGCAAAAACATGGACTCTGGGAAAACCGTCCACATATTTTACACTGCAACTTTCCGTTGATTTATTTCAATCTTGGTGGTATTATAAAGTTCTTGGTGGGCACCTGTCGGAGTGGGCGCAAAAGCGTTACGGCGAAAAACCCAATAAACACCTATTCAAAGCTACGTTTAACCGATGGCATTGAGTAAGCAATTCCACTCCCCTTACAAATACAATGCATACACGGAGAAACTGGCTATGTCAGAATTACGCGATTTATCAGATGAAAAACATTTCAAAACATTCATCTACAACTTAGATCAGCAGTTAAAAGAAAACCCTGAGCCAACGCGTCAGCAACTGGCACATCTAGTGGCAAAATCACTAGGCGCCCGTTCACTTGAAGCTTACTGGAACGACATCGAAGAAAGTAATGCTGCTAAGACGCGCTCTATCGAGTCTACAGGTTTTAATCCTGATGACCCTTCACACCAAGCGATCGCCAAGACCTTAGATAACCTTTGGATGTTAGCGTCGTTCAAGGACTTCCGCCTTGGTTTACTTGATGATGACATGGAAGGCCTGACGTTCTATACAGAGGTTCAGCGAGACTTATTCATCAATAGCTTTGATGAAGTAAGGGTGAAGTCTGAGTATTTGGGTGACGAAAAGTACCAACCGAAAAAGCTGGTGGAGTATCAACCAGATTTCAAGGAAGACTTTTACCTAACCGCTGCTCAGCTAAAAGCCAAATATGACGCACGCGTCCCGGACAATCATTCATGGAGCCAATACCCTTACCTTGGGCTTGAGCGTGATAGTTACCAGCAAGAAGCTGGTGCCGGCGACACCCAACTTGGCTACTGGGATTGGGTGGCCAACCAACTCGAAATATTCCTTGACGAAGTGGACTGCTAACGAGTGGGCTTTTGTGCCCACTTTGCCCTTAAAATCGGTAAAAATACCTACAACAGAAGTGTTGTGATACAATAGTCATCCATTTTACAACACATGGATGTGCGTATGATTCAAAAAATCAAGGCAGATTTATCACTTCAAATTGTAACCGCTGTGCTTCTAGCCGCGTTTATTTTCATCCCTGTTGGCAGCACCTCGCTGGCACAAAATGACATAATCCTTTGGTTATCCACCAACATTTTCGCCCTCGGCGGCTCCCTATTTATGAACGGCCTCAAAATGCTCATTATCCCCCTTGTTATTGGCGGGTTGCTAACGGGCATTGTTGGCATGTCAGATCTGGGTAAAATGAAAAACCTTGCGCTTGGCACAATTGGGCTCTACCTCATGACAACGATAATTGCCTTGGCTGGTGCATTGGGTCTTTCATTGTTATTTGATTCTCTTATTGGCTTTGGTCAGGTAATGCAGTTACCTGAATCCGGCGCTGTCGCTGTTAAGGAAACGGGTGGTCTCGCTGCCATGTTTGCTAACGTCATTCCGGAAAACATCATTGTAGCGCTGGTGGAAAATAATATGCTGGGCGTCATCTTCTTTGTCGTCATGTTTGGTATCGCTGCCGTCCAGGTCAGTGAAGAAACCCGTCTGGCGGTATCAGATGCAGCAAACAAGTTTAATGACATCATTCTTCGCCTCACAGTCATGATCATGAAGTTTGCACCATTTGGCATTTTCTGCTTAATGGCCAACACATTCATTAAGAATGGTGTACAAACACTGCTTCCACTGATTGGTTATGTTGCCGTTCTGCTAACCATGTTGCTTTTACACTGCTTTATCACCTATGGTGCCATTGTTAAGTTTGTTGGCGGACTAAACCCGGTTATTTTCTTCTCCAAGATGCGTGAAATCTGGCTCTTTGGCTTTTCAACCGGATCATCAAGTGCAACTATTCCCGTAACCATGGAGACCGCTGAGAAGCGCATGGGCGTCAAGCCATCAAGTGCATCATTCACTATCCCATTGGGAGCAACCATCAATATGGATGGTACGGCATGTATGCAAGGCGCGGCGACCATTTTTGTTGCCTCTATCTATGGTATCGACTTAACAATGGCTGCCTTACTAACTGTCGTAGTGACAGCCACGATGGCTTCGATCGGCACCGCAGGGGTACGTGGGGCGGGAATAGTTATGCTTTCAATGGTATTCCACCAGGTTGGATTACCCATTGAGGGGATCGCGTTACTGCTTGCTGTCGACCCGATACTGGACATGATCAGAACCGCCGTCAATCTAACAGGTGACACCGCCGTTACAGTTGCTGTGGCAAAACGAAACAACATGCTCGACGAAGATGTGTTCAATACGCCTTTGGATGTATTGCAGGCAAAAGAGGCTGAAGCAGACGCTAAGATAGCAAATACGCGTCAGGCACACGCCTAATATTTCCACGAAGCCCCGTCTTTCGGGGCTTCCCTTTAATCTTTAGTTACCTATTAATGGCAAACAACATAAAAGTTGTTATTTTTATGTCGACTTGGTACACTCAGTAATCGATTATTATGTGCAGTAGGATAGTAAGGATGTCCCACAAACAACCTGTTGATTATGATTTTTGTCGAACGGCAAAACTAACGCCAAAAGACCTGCTAATTTGGCTTGATCTTGATGGCTTACTCGACAAGACATTGGACGACCTTTACAGCTGGCAATTCTTTGGCCGAAACATGATGATCATTGATTCGTGCATCCGTATTAGCTGTGTGCACAAAGAGTTTGACCGTTGGGCCAACTCTGAAGAAATGATGTTTGATATCAGTCGCCCAGCAGAACAACGCGCATTCGTTGACTGGATCCTCGAACAACGTGAGAGTGAAACTAATTCACAGTAAAGATTAATAATCTGAGCGGAGTTCTCAGATAAAACATACAAGGACGTATTATAATGACCCCTATTCTCATCTTGCCTCGTGATGATATTGAGGCTTATCTTAAGGCATGTGGCAAACAGACTGTTTTAATTTATAACACTGGCGTCACCCCACTAAAGCCAACTCAAAAACACGTCTCATTCTCCTTTTTCGACCTGATCGACTTTGATGAAGTGCGCACATTTCTTCGTTATCAAATTACTGGCTCAATTGGACCAGTTGAACACTGGGAAAAAGTGGCTCTGAACTTTGTCGAAGAGTTTATTGATATCGCAGAGGCCGCTCGTGGTGACGATACGTCGCTAAACCTCAAAGAGACCCTCGATAAAATTGGTCTGACTCAATTAGGAGCACAAGATATCATCGACTTTGCTTTCCCTGATGGGCAAGCACGCAGATTTGAGAAGACGTTTGACGCAATCAATGCGCCATCAAAAACAACCGCTGAGCTTCCAGTATACATGGAAAGTCTTCAATATATCACCATGCAATTTTCCGAAATATGGAGCATCCACAAAGACCGCTACGAAGATGATAGCACGGCAAAACTGGCACCTATCTTCTCGGCCATGTATACCGACATCGATAGCAAGAGAAAACCATTCGATGTACTCGTGATTGAAAACAACAATGCCATGCCTGTGATGTTGCAGCGCGAGATCCCATTCATTGTCGGCAAGTACGCACGTATTGCATAGGTGAAACATGAAACCTGAACTTCGCGAAAAGCACCCGGACTACCCCTTTATTGAGTTTGGACCGGCAGCCGCCTTCTTTGAAATCGAGGATATCGATTCGGTTAATACGGTCATACTAAGCAGTGATTGGTACATGTCGATTAATGGTGATCTTGGACTCTTTTCCTATGACGATAAAGAGAGTGCACTGAATGACGTAAAAAGCCGACTTTTCAATGATTGGAAGGATTATGAACTTGCAAGAAATGAGATTTTACGTGCGTTAGATAAAGGTGACATCGAGCTGGCACTTCGATTATCAAACGGCATTGGTTATGCACAAGGCAAGTCCGATGCTATTGCAACGTTTAAAGGAGTGGTCCAAGAGGTGATGACTCCCCTTCAACCTTATAGTCGATAACGACACAAATTTGATTCAGGGATGAATATGAAAATCTTTATTCCCGTGGTGGGCGATCAACTTCGTCTAACCCACGACATCACCACCAGTGTGCGATTCGCCGGTCAAAACAAGCGATTTGCGCGAAAACTGGCTGACAGTAAGCAGTTGAAAGAAGGTGATGACATTGAGATCACGTTACGAAAGAACACCCAGCTTAAGGTAGAGCGCGTATACGTTCGCCAGGGGCCCGGCGCAGAGTTTGACAGTGTCACCTTCCGCATTGGTAAAGAAAATGCCTCTGGGTTACCTGACGGGCGATTTTTCTTGCCTATTGATGTGATAAATACACTGGATGTGGAACTGGTTCAAAATGACGTTCAGGAAAAGCCTGAAAGTTTTCGTGTCCTTGTTGAGCGCCTTTATCGCGAAGCCAGTATTGAAGAGCGTATAAACGACACCTACTTGGATACAGCATTTAGTGAATTTGACAGTTTACCGTCGGTGCTTGCTGGCAATATCACGGTGGACATCAAGCAAGAATGCTTACGCGTTCGCAAAGCAGTTAATGCGATGCTCAAAGACAATGGTATTGATAGTGTTGAAACACTCTTAATGGAAGCGAAAAAGCATATCAATGCCGATAAGTTTGCTCAGTTTGAAAGCAGGCTCGATGCGGCGAACATGTCGATGCAGCGCATTCAGGAACACGCAGCAACAACACAGTATCCCCTTTACCGATTCGAATTAAAATTCCGTAATGGCGAACCGCTGATTGCGCTTTCGAGCTATGAGCGCGGATTTCTTGAAGACATCAACAACTATGTCTTGGTAGCGCACACACTTATTAATACGTTAACTGAGAAATATGTACACCCTGTAAAAACGATCCTTAATTTGTTGTGTTATACGGGAGACAGGGATAGCTACGGACGTTATAGCAACAAACATAACTACAGCCCGAAAATGGTAATTAAGCGAAAAGACCGTGAAGGAGCGGTACTACCACGTGATGCCTTTACGGACAACGTCCTGACTCGAACAAAATCCGATGATCATGGGTATGTCTTTCATTACGAGCTGAATGACCGAACGCTCACTGTTAGTGAAATGAGAAAGGAAATTAATTCTTTGCAAAAGGAGCTTGCCCAATGAGCCGAAAACTTGCCGTTGATGAATTTGAAGACAAAACCGACCAAGAGCTTAACCAGGCGCTTGCCGAGTTAACCGGGGAATTCACCCCTATCCCTGAAGACCACACATCTGCACAAATTGGCAGCGCACTTTATGCAATTGACCCTTTGCGCAGACTGGAAGCATGTCACCCAGATTACACGGATAACTGGGAGCAGCTAATGGAACTTGCCATAGAGCACGGAGCATTTGTTTCTCCGCTGGCATGGGAGCGCTCCGAGAAGCGGTATCGTGCACAACACATTGCCCCCGGAGAAGGTGGGCGAATGACTATCCATGGCACAAAGTACATGTCCGATGATGATGACCCTGCCCGAGCGTTGGTCATGACTCTCATCAAGATTTTAAGGAACCAGAAAAATGAAGACAATACGACTTCTTAAACAGCTTCAGTACATTGCTGCTGGCACAGTGCTAAAGAAAAACGCTAAAGGTGACTACTTTATCACTATGCCTGATGAGGTGCGGGTGCATGGACCTGTGCAGTCGTCCGTCGTGGAAGTCTCTGGTGAGTTTATTCGAAGCAACCCTGACTATTATGAAGTGATCGAAGGGGAAAAGACCAAACTCATGCTCATTGACGAAGCATTTACCTTAGTAGATCCCGAGAACAAAAAACTCATTGCCTTGTTGAACCGGGCTAAAATGGCCCCTGATTACCAATAATAAAACAACATATATGTTGTTTTTGGGGGGTTGGTTTGATACAATACCTGCCATTAACGAATTAATCGAGTAAGCGAAATGACTAAAAAAGTAAAACCAAAAGACAACACCATTGCGCTGAACCGCCAGGCTCGCCATGAATACCATCTTGAAGACAAGTTCGAGGCTGGTTTGGTGTTGGAAGGATGGGAAGTAAAAAGCCTTCGACAAGGCCGTGTGAACATCACGGATGGGTTCATTCAAGTACGTAATGGCGAAGTGCATATTCACAACGTGAACATTTCTCCGTTACTTCAAGCATCAACGCACAACACACACGAACCAACCCGCCCTCGCAAGTTGCTACTGAACAAACGTGAGATCGACACCTTGGTAGGCGCTGTCGAACGCAAGGGGTATTCACTGATCCCCGTTAGCCTTTATTGGGTGAAGAATTACGTCAAACTTGCTTTCCATTTGGCTAAAGGTAAAAAAGCGCACGACAAGCGTAACGACGCAAAAGATCGCGATTGGTCACGAGAGCAAGCCCGATTGCTGAAAAAAGCCATCTAACAGAACTTGATTTGTAAGGAACGCAGTCATGACACACCACATTCTAAAAACCGATCCAAAGCTGTTCGAAGCGAGCTTTTCAGGCAAGCGGCCATGGGAAATTCGTAAGAACGACCGCAACTTTCAGGTTGGGGATTCGCTGACATTGAAAGAAACGCAGCATACCGGTCAGGAGATGCGTGACGGCGCACCTCTGGTATACACGGGACGAGAGCTTGAGTGTGAGGTGGAGTACATCTTTGAAGGCCAAGAAGCACCTTTCGGTGTTGAACATCGTGGTCTGTCTGAAGATTGGGTGATCATGACTGTCTCTCACAAACAGTAACGTACAAACTGCCCTCCTAAGAAGGGCTTACTTACAAATGGATTTGATAAAGGACACAGGACGTGACCGATAAAACCTTAGCACACTTCTTTCGTAATGCCGTTGAAAGCGGCACCACTCCTGCTGGCGCTGGATTTTACATTGGTGCAGCCATTGAATTGGCTGGTATGACGCAAACGAGCGTTGCCAAAACAGTTGGTGTCAACCCATCGAGTATTAGCCGCCTTGCAGACGGTGCACGACTCACTCCAGAGATGGCAGCAAAACTAAGCAAGCACTATGACCTTGATATCGATGTCATGTTTCAACTGGAAGCGCGCTGCTTAGCAAATATCGCTAAATCACTGCTAGAGAGCGATGACGAATAACCGGAGAATGAAACGTGGATATCAATGAACCTGTATCTATGGCGCAGAATTTTGCCAATTTCATTGAACGTTTAGGTAGCGCTCGACAAGGGAACATTGAACTGCCCGGTGTCGAAGTCGAAACCATCAAGCAGATCACCGACAGTGCCAAAAGCCAGGAAAAGACGGAAGCCGTCACCAAAAATGCCGAAGAACAAAGCGTCACAGCCTATTCTCGAAATGGCAAAGTGTCAGTTGGCACCAATCGTATCGGCGGGAACATTAGCGTATCCGCATAACAGAAAAACAACATAAATGTTGTTTTGGTTTCTTTGTTATGGTAACTTATACCTATTGAACGTTAACGATGAATGTTCACCATTAAAAAGGAACCCTAATGATGAAAAAATTACTTACCCTATCCGTATTATCTCTTGGGTTATTCGCAACAACAGCAACGGCCGTTAGCGTGTCTGTCGCCTCCGGTGCAACCGGTGCTGCGGCCTCTGCCTCAAGTGCCTCTGCGGGTGCTGGTGCAGTCGCTGCGGGTAGCTCAGCCTCTTATAGTCGCAGTGAACGCCAGCGTGATGACGCACTATCAAGCGCACTCTATGGCGATACCTATGGCGTTATCGATGGGCAAACGCCGGATAAACGCGTGGAACTCACTACTAAACATAAGGCTGGCGAGTGCAAAGCTAAGTTCATCAAAACAATCAATCGCGGTGACGAAGTTACCGTATTAAAAACGAGTCATGAGCCAGGTGGCATCATGGAGCGCTATTACATTAAAGAGCAAGGCGCTCGCTGGTATTACGCCTCTCATTTTAGTGCCATTCGTTGTAATTAATCACGCTTGGGGCATAACCGCCCCAAAATGGACTTACCATGACTCAAAAAAAATTCTCTGAAGTTATCTTTTTGCTGCTAGCAAACAGTAATGATAAGCGATCATTTGATCTGATTGTTAAACAACATGCGACAGCCCTTAGTGGCGTGTGCGCGCGTAGCTTGATGTATTCAGCGATCGGATTTGCTCTGTTGATTTACTTCGCCCCTGTGCCCGCATCAAACATCGTGATGGGTAACTTTATCCTTGTGTGTTCAGTGATTATGTTGTCATTTGGCATTTTTCATAAAAATAACACTGACGGCCAAAAACGTTTACTTATTTTACAGGGGTCGCTTCTTTACGGTGCATCATCCCTACCCTCGGATGCCTCTGGGGTGAGTGCAGTATTCATTTTGGTTGGCTACTTCTTTGCTGCATTTTTAATGGCTGCCATTTTTAGCGCAACTTTATCTGCGAGGCGGTTTTTCAAAGAAATCATTGAGCAACCAGTGTACGACCGCACCCTCTACAATTGCTACACGCAACAGCTACAAGCAGAGTCTGCCGAAGAACCATGGTACGACCCTTTAAACGAAATGTGGTGCAACCGACTGCCTGAAGACGAAGAGTTCGAACTGCGCCAGAAATTTAACGATGCGGGGCGTCTTGACGATTACATTGATGGGAAGATGGCATAATGAATGGACTAAGTGAAGACATTGTCCTAAGTCAGATCACTGAGCAGACGAAACGATTTGGCAAACAACTCAAAGATGATCTTGAGGGTGTTTACAACGTCAGAAAGCAGTATGAGATCTACTTCAAGTACACCGCCCTCATCATCGAAGCGCTACCTGAAGAAAGCGTTAGCTTTATCAATGACGCTTTCAAAGAGCACGGCCAGAGAGAGTTTTGCCGCATCATGGTAGACCCCATCCACGCCTTCTTACTAGATAGGTTATCTGATGAGTTAATCAATCTTGTTGAATTTAATAGCGAATACGGCAGCTTTATGAATCAGCTCGCGTGCGAAGCCATGAGCAAGCCTTGGTTCGACCCCGACGATGAGATATGGGCCAATCGGTTTTCTGTGGATGACGAATTTGCGCTAAAGGCGAAGTTCAAAGCCGCTGGGCGACTTGATGACTATCTGGATGGGGAATATGAGTTAACGCCGGAAGGCGGCGACCATGACTAAACGTCGAGGTCGTTAGCATCTGATAACATCAATGGTTTGTAACGGATTACACGGAAGCAAAGGATATGCACCCACAAACTTTTCACACCCATTTAACCCAATGGCATGACGCCTATTCTGACATGCTTTCACCGGAGCAATGGGTAAATAAGACGCATGAACTGGCCCGTCCGCATTTTCCCGAAAACATCGATGATGACACGTTAAAAAATATCCTTCGAGGGGCACATGACGCCGTGCCGTCGGATAGAGAGCTGGCTAACCAGATGCAACCGCTCATTGAAAGTGCTGAGCATATTCGCGTCATTGCATATCGCGGAGAACTCGGGGAAGCACAACCAAACAATGCACTGCATACCCGTCGCGCCAGCATTAGCTTTGGTTCAAAGGCGGTAGCTATGGCGTATGCAGCTAACTCAAATGACAACGACACGCCGGTATCTCCCCGGGTCATCGAGGCTGAACTCATTATTAAAAAACCCGTAGTGAACGACCCCGAAGATCCATTCATCGATGCGCTGCACCTCATCAATGTGGTTGGACGCGAACGAACCATGGAAATTCTGCGGGAAAACTCTGACCACCTGACCAATACCGACAACTGGGATGTTCAGGTTGAAGAGTATGATTTAGACCATCTTGGCGTAGATGAAGCGCTGGATGCCATGGAGAAGATCCCAGGCGCCATCGAATCCCTGTATTTGGATGGTTACCCGATCCTCGACAATGACAAGTATGTCGGCTGGTTTAAGGAAATGGGGTACGACGGTTGCGTGCACGGTGGCAATGGCGAGTCTGCACTGGAAGCTGAATACAAAATATTCCATCCAGAACAAGCCACCGTCCGTAACATCGACTGGGGACGACCAACACCACAACAGATGCAGGAGCATCGACCGCGCATTATGCGTTAAAAGAATTGCGTGTTCTCAAGGTCTGAGATCACGATATTGTGTTAAATTAGCCTATATAACGAACAACATAGTTCGTTTTCAAGGAAGACAACGTTAAGGACGGATCCTATGAAAGCAACACGACTTGCATTAGCAACTGCACTCTTGTGCACATCTGCCATCTCTTCAGCAGCATCTGATTACCCAGGTCAAGCAAATACCAGCCATCATATGGCGGTAAATTACCATTACCTGGCCGACAGTGAACTGGATGACATTGATCTGTCTGCGGCAACAGTGAGCCATGCCTATCAAATGCGTAATACCGGCGGAAACTTTTCTTTTGGCCCAGTGATCGCAATTGGTTCTGGCGCAGGTAAGTTTGAAGAATCTGGTGTAAAGCTTAACATCGACGGCATGGCACAGTTCGGCCTACGCCTTACTTACTACCCTTGTGAATACTTCCATGTTTTCCTGAAACCAACCGTGACGCAAATCTGGCTGGACGGCACGCAAAATGGTGTGGATATTCTTGGTGACGATGATACATCAACGGAATCTGGCATCACCATGGGCCTCGGCTTTGATGTCAATGACAATTATTCAATCGATCTTTCCGCTGAGAAAATTGGTGACTACGACGTGGTGACCGGCAGTGTAAGCTATCGCTTCTAAGCAAGGTAACAGGGCGCATTATTGCGCCCCATCATTTTAAAACAACCCGATCAGACTTGCCACGCCGATGGCAAAAATAAATGCACTCGCAAGTAATACAACGTAGTTTCGTTTCGCCACCCCAGTTTCAACAACCGCACGCTCCGGGAAATCCGGATGGTAATGCGCCATAACCGTTTCCACATCGCGATACTTCTCTTCATATTCCTCCAGCTCATGAAGTGAAATCGGTTTGAATGTGAATTGCCCACTTTCATAGCGCCGACCATTAATCTCATATTCGTAGAACATGTAGAAGGAATGACGTTGGCCGCCGTGAGGCTCTCTGTCTCTTGATACGCCGCAACGAAGCACTTTGGCTTCTACCGTCGGCCACCGTTCCGATTGCTTTCCAATATTGATGAAATAAAGCCCGTACGCAAAAGCTGCGATGCTCAGAGCAATAAAGAATATCCCTATAAACACAATACTTTCCATTAATTGGCAAACCGTTATCGTAACAGTTTATGGCAAGTCGGGCGGATTTTCCGCTAGGGTTGATATTGTCTTGCGAGACGTTTAGTTAACGAAACCCCATTTCAAGCACATGCTGATCGATAACATCTTGAGGGCCTGAAGCGTACTGAAGTAACAGCGTATCTTTGGGTTCACAAATAAACGGAGAAGAGACAAACTGATCGATGGTGATATCAAACACCCAGGGTTCACCATTGACGTCACCTTCGCACCAATAGTGGCCACGCCATTCTCCGTCCACCAGCACACCACAATGGCCAGAACCGCCTTTTATGGTGGCATCAGTAACATCTGTAAACTTATCGAGGTATTGCTTTAAGAACACGCAGCTGTACAAACACGCGCCACGTGTTCCATTTAGCTTAGAGGCTTTGATTAACAGCAAGAACAAGCTCCGAGCATGTTCAATATGTTTATAAAGGCTTTTTGATGACATGATATCCAAGGCCCCTTCCCGGGGCCTGATAGTGAATTATTTAAGTTTCATCTTCATGAAATTGAACCAATCGGGATGGTTTACTCGATCGGTTCCCATAATATGTTCAACCAGACCCTTCAATTCCTCAGTCGAAGCAATCGCCCCTTTGGGGTTAAGCATCGCTGGTCGCATGAGGCTCTCTACGGCCCCCTGACGATAAATCAGCAATAACGCGTGGAATCGGTCATCTGGCGCCGTTTGTTGCTTCCACATTCTGTACGTTTGCGTCTGGATGAGGTAATGCAGTGAAGCACCAGCCAAACCGTTAACCATATTTGGTTTTAGTGGCTTCTTACTGGCTTTTTTCATCAAGTGAGCCACGGCGCTGACACAATCGCCAGTTGCCAAAGGCGTAGACGCTGGTACGGTTTCTTTGTGGACAGAAAACATCTGTATCATACCCAGGTGTGGATCCACCACATAGAAAAAGTGTTTGTTAAAAGGCGTGCCGGAATTGAAGTGGTCAATGTTCCACCCATTTGCCTTCCCGTGCGCCTCTGAAATAATCTTATCAACTTCGTCTACCAATTGTTACTCCTATGACTCCACCGAGTCTTATCGTTCTTCTTCGTCGTCTGGCTCAATGTTAAGATCTTTCATCTTCACACAACTAAACGCCATGCCCGCTAATTTATTTACTGACGGAATCGCGGCTGGGTAATCATCCATCCATACATCAACATGCTTGCCTAAATTGTCACAAAACGGCGCTTTTTGCTTGCCGCCTGTAAAAATAGCTTCAACCTGATGTTCTTCCGCGAAGGCTAATACATCCGCATTTAGGTTGTTTGACACTTGCCTGATGGTAACTATGATGACCTCGTGGCCGCGAGCTGTAAACAACGAAATTAATTGCCCGAATAATTCGGGATCAAGGGTGACGGTTTCGTCAAAATCCAAACCCAAGCGCATAGCATTCTCCTACGTGGGCATTACACCCACTCTACCTGTTCAACTTGCACGATTTTTACGTGCTTGGTTTCCTGTTTTTTGCAGTATTGGCAAGTGCGCGTTTTACCGTCGTCACTTTCAAGCCATTTATGCACCAGATCTTTATGGATGGCGCAAACGCCAATCTCCATGTAACGCTGATAGAATTCCTCAGTGATATCTTCCCATTCATCGACATGGTGTTGAGCGGAGTACCAGTGAGATTCTGGATTGCGACCAGTCGAACATACACGACGCAGTAATGCGCCGAATATTTCACCGTCAATATCACGCTTGCCGATATACATCACTGGGTTTTCTGGATCGTGACCATTACCGTTATTCCACGTACCACGAAAAATACGAAAGTGGTCGGGACGCTTAACTAACCAGTCATACAGCCCCCAGCTAAAGAAATCAGCACGACCTTTTTCAGCCGGTCGTATGGCCTCTAGTTCAAAGGGTAAAACTGTCATGACATCATCTCTTTCAGTTGATTAATTTGCATTTCATAAAATGGAGTTCTAAGCGCATCCAGCAGGGATTCAATGTCGTGATATGCGTTCTCCATGGCTTGACATTGAGAGCCTTGCTTATCATCTTCTCCCTCACTGCATTCATGCAGCTCTCGTACAATAAAATCCACCAACTCAGCATCTTTACTATTTGCCAAAGGAGAGTTAGCGATGAAGCCTTTTGCACTCGAATCAACACCGCCTTCTGTCGCGTCAATTAGGATTTCGATGTTTTCAAAAAGGTATTGAGCACGTTCTAGCGCTGGTATAACGTCTAAAATGTCGCTGTATGCTTTATTGAAGAAGAAGGAAAATAAACTATCCCCGGCATCCACCTCGGGTTCATCTAACACCTCACTCAATGTGATAGGTAACAGATCGTACTGTGGGTAGTGACGATAAATGTCTGTGCGCATGTGGATCATAAGCGCCAGCTTTTCTTTGCTCACATCCACTTTGTTGTCAACGCCATCATCCGTCACAGCGGGTGTGTCGGCAGCTTGTATACTGCGATAGCCCTTGTGTTTCGTGAGGACATTCAAGATGACGGACTGTTTTAGGCCTTTTTCTTTGCAGGCTTGGTGAATTTTGGTGGCCAGTTGGCGTTCATTTAATGCTGACATAGTGCTTTCGCTCCGTGTGTACTGTCGTATAGAGAACCTCGCCAATTAACATCTCAGACGACAAACGAAGTTAGGCTTGTGTCATTAAGAATGTTGTTCACCAGAGTGGCCGATTGCAATGCAATACCCTATTGGGTGGCGAGCGGCGTGTGCGGTGACACACATTACGACTGATGGAGTAGATACGTCCTGCGCAACAACTAAATAGTAACAAAAAAGTTGTTTTAAAGTCAACACAAAAACATCATAAATGTTGTTCTGTAGGGCGGCGTTGATGCCACCCTAAGAATGATGCGTTACATGGAAGTGTAGGCTAATAGCAATAAGATCAAGGGTGCAAGTGACATTGTCACTGCCGATGAAATGCCCACGGTAAAGGCTCTTTTGATGACTGGCTTTTGCATCATTCCTGTCAATAATTGCACTGCTCGATGAGGCGATGATGCTGCAACTTGTGGACTGCACTCTTGCAAATACTGAAACCATTTTTTCTTCGGTGGTTGCTCTATGTTATCGACTAGTGACGGTGTCGAAACCATCCAGCCCAGTAACAGCGACACTAAGAAAGTTATGAGGATAGCCATGAGCGATACATTTAAAATTATCTGGTAAATTGCCTCTTCAACCTCGACAACGACAGCGTCAGCCACCCTTTTTACCGACTCTGCGTCATAATCACTCGGAACACCAGATAGGGAATGTACGGCGGGAGCAAGGTATTCCGTGTTGACCACATTTTTGGCTTTCATTATCTCAATGGCATGATAGGCAAAATATACACCGCCAGACTCGCTGGCAGCATCAATACGAGACAATGCAACGGGATCGTTCTCCAGTGCCTTGAATTTCGAAATCGCCTCGCACGATGCTTCGCTCAGTTCGATCTCTTGACAAACGGCAGCGACACCACCCTTGTTGTCAATAGCCTCCCATAGCACATTGAAGTTTTCCCTCTTTACCATCCCGGTATCATTCAAGTCGCCCAGTATTAAGCCAAAGCTCAATTGAGTGAAGAATATAACGAGCGCAACGATAGCCGACGAATAAGCAACGACAGCCGTGATACCTTCGCGAATTGAATTGATCCCTTTATTCATTATGCATTCCTTTGCGTTAACAGAATTCATTTAATTCTTTATGTGTTTGGCAACAACGTTCAATGCCAATCCGCATAAAATAATCCCAACGGAGATCCACTCCAGCCGAGTTGATTTAGGATTACCCGGTATCACCTGATTAACGATTAATCCCGTGATCACTGACAGTCCCATTGATATAAACAACAATTGCCCGTATGGAATATCAAGTTTGCTACCTTGATTGTAGTAATAGGCAAAACCAATATTGAGCAAGTAGTTAATAGGCAATGCCACTAACGACAATTTCGCCGCCAACACCCAGGCATTACCCTCAAAGTGCATCTTCACGTAAATGACGTTGATCACATGCACTAAAGCAACCGCGATGGCGATCGTCGAATAAAGCAAAACCATCCTTGTCCTTTCTTGTCAAACTACGCGTCCTTGCGCCTTTCTATGGTAACCGATTTATACATTTTTGACACAACATATTTGTTGTTGTGGGGCAATCGTATATAATCAGTTATCTACGTTATGGAAAACACGAGTATGGAAATGGAACTTCAACAACAAATCTCAGTGCTAAAAACTGGCGCAACCCCACTTAACGACGACGATTTCAATACCGTTTTCGAATTATTCAAAGAACGCATTAACACACGAGATATCGAAGGTTCGCTACTCATCCCTCATTCGTTACGTCGACACTCCCAGCTAGATGATGTAACCCACATTATGGAATCACTGCTTGAACACGGTTTCATTCGTTTCGAGTGGGTGTTTTGGGATAATGATGACGCTATCCCGTTCGAAGATTTAGAAGAGGAAGATGAGGTCTATCTCGTTGAACAGATGAATAAGTCCGAGTCTGCTGTTAAAGAGTACGAACGCTACACTGACGAATACGAAGAGCATTGCGGTCGCATCTACCATCCTGAAACCGGCACTGAAGGCTTCGATCCGCTAGAACATCTTGGTAAACAATATTATTTCACCGACAAGCTTAAAATGGATTTGCAACACGTTAAACCAACCAGCTACGACAAAGAGCAGGCTATGCGAGAACTCTTCCCCGCAGAGCTTATGCCAGAGGTTGAAAAGCGCGCCCGGGAAATTGCTATGGAACGCTTGGGATTGTAGTTCCAACATAAAAGGAAAGTGGCTATGCTTCTACGCCTCTTCACAATTATCATCAATGCAGCATTACTGCTTTCCCTTTTTCCATGGCCATTGTTTTTGTTCGCAAGCATATTTCTGTTTGATAGCCCTACATCTACCAGCAATCCGCTCATATGGTCGACGGCATGGTCAACATGGCTTTATCCCGTATTTGTTTTGCTCGGCAGCATGAAAGCATACAAGTACACTGGTGAACGAAACTACGCCACTGCACTCAAGTGGACGGCACTCAGCGCCCCACTCTCGCTACTCACATCCCTCACCCTTTTGACGCATTGGCAATAAAGACGCGCATATAAAAATCCATTAAAACAACAAATATGTTGTTATTCTTTCCTCGTGTTGGTATACTTATTCTCGATGTTTAGGTGATACGGCCTTTATGTCGCCAAGCGCACGACGGCGCGGAATGCCTCACCCACCAGGTGTCTGGTACGGCAATACGTCACAACGATTTTACGTTACAAAAAACGAATCCATGCAGCATTAATCACAATGGCCGCAATGGACAACGGGTGAACTCTGATAACGCGGTTAATGAGGATTAATCCATGCATAAATTTCAATCACAATTACGTAAACTGATCAGCCAGCAGCCTGATGGTGCCAACGCTTTTGCTAACCTTATGGGCAAATCACATACTAATTTCTTCGGCACCGGCTTAGGCGAGTCTAAACTCAACGCGTATTGTGCAACCATTACTGGCGTTAAGAATGCCAATGTTTTTAAAGCGCTTAGTGACGAAAACAATGAGGCGGCTGTTGATGCCGCATATAAGGCGCTAGAAGCACTGTGCAATCGTGCTGAAGATCACATCTACGATAACACGTACCTTGATTTCTTTTATCCGATTTTCACACGACCTGAGCGTAAGGCGTCAGAACCGACCGCAAACGTAGAAGAACAATCTGATGCGTGGCGATGCACTGACTGTGGTGCTACATGGTCTCTCGGTGCTGCTGATAGCGACGTACCAGAAGTTTGCCCTCACTGCCTAGATGAAAGCGCAGAAGATGCACCATTGATGCATGTCGGCATTTGGACGACCGTAGAGTTCGACCACGATGAAGAGCAAATTCGCATTACCCAAACCATCAAAAGCTTTAATGATGATGTCGGTGAATACAGTGAATGTGCATTAGCACCTTCAATGAACTACGGCTGGGGATCACAAGTTCGCCTCCAGGGGATGGAAGCTGATTCAACGATCCCATACAAAGCAGAGTATTTACGTGAAGATGCACTGGCACAACTTCAGTCATCTGAAGATAAGCGATTCACAACGGTTGCAGCAGACTGGGCAAGGGTCACGGAAAACCCAAGTATGTATAACATTGAAAATGGCATGGTTAATATCCTTCGCGCTATTCAAACCATGGAAATTGACCGCATCATCAACGCTATTGGCGTTAAACCAACACCCGAATTTACACGTCATCAAAGCCAAGTTTGCTTATTTGATGGCTATGTACCATTCATCGAACTATAAGGGGAAACACGATGGAAAACTTTACTGCACCTGATTGGGCTACCGCAAAGCAAAAAGAAGGCATGGATCTGTTCGCTCGCATCTTTGCTGATTATGATTACCACTTTGAGGTGTCATTTAAACCTTATGAATTCGACACTAACCACTCGGACTATTTCGTTGCTACCGTAACGTGGCGCTATGGTTCTGATATCAACAACCAGAATGAACAACGCTCTCACGACATGCTAATTGGCTGGAATGTTCAGCAAACATGGAACGCGGCCGGCGAAGAGCTGATTGAATGGCAGCTTGTTTTTGGTGACGACGAAGAAGCTACTCGTACACTGAACGCTGAGAATGTGTTTACCGATCTTTCGTTTGCCATGATTGGCATTACCACGGCTATTATCGACAAGAAAAACAAATGGTCTGTGAGCTTTACACCTAATGACTTTTACGGATTGGCGCACAACGACATTTTAAATGACGACCAGCGCGAAGTTATCTGGGGCAACCTGAAGAAAAAAGTAGACTGGGACGCTGGGCTATCCTACGAAACCATTAAGCAGGCCATCGAGCGATTCATTCAAGATCGCCTTGAGTTTCAAACTGACGATTACGGCATCATCCGTTTCGATGAGAGTGACTATCAATGGAAAAACGATGATGGCATTCAATTCATGATCAACTGGGAAAATGACGGTGCAGAAATCGACCCTGATGAGGGACTAACGTATTTAGCTCGCATGGACGATGAAAACCGTTTTGATCCTGTATCGGCAATCCAAGGGGAATGGAAACGCGCCCCTTTTAAACAGCAGCGCGCTGCCTAACATAACACCGGAGGTTATATGACAATTGAATTCACACCCGGCAACGTCGAACGTGACGAACACGGATACTGGACAGATCCGCGAATCCCTCAATGGGATGAGAGTGCCAAGTCGAAAGATATCGACAAGTGGTTTGAAGAGCGTAATCTTGGCTGGCATATCGACAGCCTTGAAAGCTCGGGTACAGAAGAGCAAAACGAACGTTTTGGCGATGGTGAATGCGGGATCCCAGACTGGGAGCCAAAATGCGACATTGAAGGCGCATTCTTATTGGCCATCTATGACACCGAAGACGGGCTTCGTGCGCTTTTTGCTTACCCAAAAGGAACATCAACCGTTCTCAACACGCCAGACGGTACAATTGCCTTTCCGAATGAGGTTGCCAAGTAATGCCTCACCAGGTATTGATTGACGGGGTGCTATACGCCCCCGTTATTAAGAGCAAATCTACCCGACCTGACGAAGATCCGCCAGAGCATGAGTATAAGTCACCTGAATTTACCATTGGTGATATTAACTCTATGATCATGTTGGTCGTCTCGGATATGAAACACCATCTTGAACCTGAGCGACGCGAATTAACCAACGACAATTTACGTCATGACTTCTATCAGCATGTTATCCGTTCACTCTTTGACGAAAGCACGTTTGCATACAGCCATAAAAAAGGCGGTCAAGATGGTCAATTTATTAAAGGGTATGTTCGTGATGTTTGGTCTTACCTCGCTGATGCTTACACGCTAATTCACAACACTGACTTGGTCGAGCTGGCTAAAAACCTCCAGTTAACGTCTGAACATGAATAACTAATTTAAAAACAAAGTTAAAGGCTCAAGATTCTGTTTTAACTAAACATTTGCGACCTTTGGCTTTGGTTTTTATGTTTTTAAACCACATTTCATCTTATTTTATTCGCCCCACCCACCTCTTTTTGGTATCAATGCGCATACGATAAAGTTGTACGCACAATCACCCTACCCTCGCTGTATCCCACGGATCCCTTGAGCTAGATCGTCGCTGCTTATTTATCAAACAGCAAAATTGTTATACATCCTTAATCTATAAAGAAAATATCTAAAATTAAAACAACATTTTTGTTGATTTTGTTGTGTTGTTTTGGGATACTATTATCATCTTGATAACGGGGAGACAAAACACAAATGGCACAACGCATTGAATTTTCCGGTTCGATTACCGTTCCGGCAGGTGTAACAGCTGAGCAAGTTGAAACGTTGCTTAAGAAGCACTTACCGGTCGTGGATGAAGCCGGTGCAAAAGAAGGCGAAATCGCGGTTGATTACCTTCGTACGGAAATTAAATCGTTTCGTCCGATCGCCAGTGATGAAAGTGTCGTGACATTGAATCGCCGTTGCGATGGCGTAGTTGAAGAAGATGTCGACTATGTCGTGAAAACAGAAGATTTACAGGAAGCTGTCCAAGACTCGGATGGTGACTTGAAAGCGGCGTTCGACAACCTGAGTGACAACGGGTTACTTGAACGCATTGATTGGTCAAGTTCTGTAGAAGAGATCACCGAAGAACACGAACGAACGGTGACCTGCTCAAAATCTATCGAAGAACTGACTAACACTGAATTTGAAGATTAATTGCAGTATTTACTGCCTATAACAAGGACAATGAGATGAAAACAAATCGTTCTCTGAAATTCGCTACTATCGCCTTGGTTGCACTTGGTTTATCTGCTTGTGGTGGCGGCGGAGGCTCTGACACTGTTACAGAAAACGGCACCCCTTCAACGGGTAACGGCAATGGTAACGGTGGCACAACAACCCCTACAGCAATGACCGGTAGCATTGATCAATCTTCGGCTTCTATCGCTGAAAATGGCTCTGCCGAGTTTGTGATCACGACAAAAGATAAAGATCAGGCACTGGACGTTACGGTATCAAGCCAACCATCTGTGGGTAGTGTTGACTATTCCGTCAGTGGTGACACTGTATCTATCACTTACACTGTGGGCGATATCACCCAGGCATCAACCGGCGACTTTACGATCCAGGTGCAAGATAAAGACGATACGCTGGAGTACAGCGTAAGTGTCGCTATCGAAAACACCTCTGCCGAAGCGGTTATTGCACAAGCGCAAGCGCTGATCACGACCGTAGAAGCCCAATCATTCACCAATGATATCGAGCTGGTGGGCGAATCTTATGTCGCACTACAGTTTATCGGCGGCGATATTGACGGTGCAACAAAAACTACGCATACAAACAAACTTTCGGATGCCGTTAGTGCACTGAAAAACACACTGTATTCAGGTAATGGCGCACTATCAAAAGATGCCCTAAGCGACAGTATTACGGCTTACCAAAACGGCTCAAAAGACGAAACAGCATTGCAATCAAGCATTGACGATGTCATCGCGCAGGTCAATGAGCCAGCAGCCAGCTTACTCGCGGTCATTAACGAAATTTCGGAAGCATCAGGTAATACGCCAGCGCTGCCGAGTTATAAGGTGACAGTTTCTAGTGAAGCAGTGTCTGGTTTCATTGGTAACAGTGACTACGGTCAATGGGAAGGCGAAACATGGGTGTTCGCTGACAACTACAGCATCGTTGAAGATGCAGCCTCAACCCCTTGCTTTCAGTAATTGAACGGTTAACGGAGAATCATACTGATGAAAATGAATAAAATCGCACTGATCACTGCAACCCTGACGTTAGCCCTGTCATCGGCCGTAAGCGCAGAAACATTCGATTTGGTGGTAAAACACCAAGGCATCGTTAAATCAAGTTCAACCAGTAGCGTTGATGTAAAACGTGCCATGAACAACGCGCTGGATAATGCGCAACTTTCGGTCTTAAATGCCAATCACAGCATTAGCGACTCGGGCGAATACAGCTTTATTACGGTTGAAGCAAACAGCCTTGATGCAGCTATCCGCACCCTGTCTCAAAGCGAAAGCTTCTCAGATGTTGACGCCAACATTACGGTAACCACCGATAAACCATTGCGCTTAACCTATGGTTACAATGTGGGTGAAAACGGCCTGACCGATGCGCCAAACGATCCTGAATGGCGTGAGCAGAAAGACTACTTTGCACCGCTGGCGCTTGGTAGTAATCCTTATGGCGAATTCTACACTGGCCACGACATCACTGGTGTATGGGCAATGTTCGAAGAAGCTGCCAGCAAGAAGACCGTTCGTGTCGGCGTAATTGACGGTGACTTCACTAAGCACCACGACATCAATTGGGCAGACGAAGGCATTGACGTTTACTGGGGCGATATCGACAACGACCCTTATGTAACCGATGCTGAACTGAACGATCTTAACTGTGGCTCTCACGGTAACGGTGTTGCCAGTGTTATTGCAGCTTACACCGATAATGGTGTTGGTATTGCTGGTGCCGGTGTCGATGTGGAAATTGTGCCAGGTCGCGCTCTGTATTGTGGCACAGGTGATCTTCGCTTTGCCGATGCCGTTCGCTGGATGGCGGGTGATACTCTCGAAGGTGCAGCTGACATCTCTGAACCTGTCGATGTGATCAACATGAGTTTAGGCGCACAAGTTGACGGTGGTTGTACAGCCTATGTACAAGACTCAATCAACTACGCGGTTGAACGTGGCATCCCGGTGATTATTGCTTCGGGTAACAAAAACATGGACACCAAAGACTACATTCCTTCAGGTTGTGACAATGTCATCACTGTTGGCGCCAATGATTGGGCCGGTGACCGTGCCGAGTTCTCAAACTACGGTGACACGCTAGCGCTATCTGCCCACGGCAAGGAAGTGGCTGGTTATACCGCCCGTGCGACTGAAGATGAGGCGACCGTTGGTATCTGGGAAGGCACATCTTTTGCCGCCCCACTGGTAACCGCCTCTGTTGCAAACGTACTATCTCAGGTGGAAGACTTGGATGTTAACGAAATCAACTTCCTGTTGCTTTCAACAACCAATGCCTATCGTGACGGCTCAACGTGCCTGACGGATCCAACGCAGTGCGGTGTAGGTACACTAAACGCAAAACGCTTCCTTGAAGCCTCTATCGCCTACAAAGCGGGTGAACTAACTTACATTCGCCACGCACTAGCAGATGGTGGTTCATGTGTTGCAGCAGTGGTTCAGCGTCAATTAGGCAATGCCGTAACGACCTGTGACCTGTACGAAGTGAACATGAATGCATTTGCTGAAGAAAAGGCCAATGTGACTTACACAATGTTCCGTGTTGCAACGGGTGGCGAATTGGTAGAGGGCGGTAGTGGTGTTGAGACCTTTATCAACGCAACGTCTAAGCCTAGTCAGCTAATGGAACTGTCTGGTACTGATCTTACTGGCTACGACTACGGTGTTAAAACCTGTATCGATGGCAAGTGCAGCGACATCATCACGGTATCTGTGGATGCTACAACGGGCGCATCATGTTCTAACTAAGGCATGACCGCACGGTAAAAAAAGGACGCTTTATAGCGTTCTTTTTCATTACTAAATAACAACTTATATGTTGTTATTGAATTGTCGCAATGATACTATTTATGTACACAAAAGGCCTGATTTCCGGCTTGTTTTCCAATTAAAATAAGGAAGAGTGCATGAGTTGCCGACTCGTATTGTTTTTGATAGCAATACTCTCTTTTTCAGCTTTCGCTGAAACCACGATTAAGATCCCTTTGATGCAGGATCCAATTTTAAAAATCACCTCCACCGATGAAAGTGTCACTTACATTGATGAAGCCATAGATATGCCATGGCGTTCTCAAGAGCATTTAAGCTACTTGGGTGTGCCGCATGACCAGGATTACTCTCTTACCGTTTATGACAACTCCGGTAAGATGTCAGTATGGAGAATCGATGCCGAACAAGATATTGTTCTGGAATTCGCTCCAGGTGAATCACCTAAGCACTTCACGTACCTCCCCATCCTAATGGGTGGCACAGTAAATGTCATCGATGTCGAAACGGATGAAGTGATTTACACGACCAAAACTAAAAATGATGGTTCATGGCAGTTTGAATACACTGGCAACATTGCTGATCTTCCTGAGTATGTCTTAATTGATATGGTTGGTGGGCTAGCTATGGGCAAACCTCGTGACCCAAGCAACAAGATGATGGCTTATGTGCAATCAATTGATCTTTATGCAGGAAGTATTACAACATCCATCTTCACAACGGCTGCCTATATGTCTATTTCTGAAGATAAGCACCATTTGATTCATGAGGAATTTATTGATTATTACCATCTCAACAACAGCAAACTTATTTCATTTGGGTTTGAAACTAACATACCTCATGAAAAAGCAATTTACTTTAGACAAGCAGGTGTTGCGGTGGGTAATGATTACATAAACTCTGCAAGCGAGTTTATTGCACCTTCATTTAATGAATTTAATGAAAGCATGTGGGATGCAATGTCAAACATGAGCAATAAAGAACAACGTGATGCATTTTCAGGTTATTTCTCAACACTAAACGGATGGGGGCGCGCTGAAGAAAAAAGAACATTTAGGACAACCTTCACCACTATTGGTGAAGGCTCAATAAAAATTGATGGCAATGATGTTGATTTAATTGATGTATCAAACGGACAGGGGTTATACCGTTCTAAAGAGTACGTTTTTGATAAAGAAAATCCCCCTATCATCAACTATGAAGATAACAGCTACAGTTCATTCCAGCACTGGAATGGATGCATGGAAACACACAACAAATCATGCACGCCAATAAATGATAGCGGCGGCAACATTACAGCTGTATTTTCAAAAAAAAGCAAATCAGTGAACAGCACCCTAATAAGGAAAGAGTACCTTGAAGATTTTTTATCTATAACTAATGAACGTTTGTCATTTGCTGGAAATACAGAAATAACTACAGCGAACGCTTACTTAAAGCAATTGTCTGTAGCTACAGACTTGTCTACAACATACTATACTTTTGATAATGAAAAATGGTTTTCCGTCACAAGCAAGAACATACCTACTGAAGAGACGGAAAAATCAGACATTTCCTATTACTATGCTGATATAGTATGGACTTACGAGAACCCAAAAGGTCAGCACTATGATGAGCACACTGAGAACAAAACTAACCTAGATCTTTGGATTCAACTAATGGGAGAGGATGAGCCTTACCAGGGAGGGTATGTCATTGATATTGGCGAACTTCAACCAAACGATGATGGCTATATCGCTCGTGGGTTTGTTACAAATGAAAGAAGCGAATCGACAGATTTAGAATTTGTAAAAATCAAGAGCATATATCCTTCGGAAACGCTTTCAAATTTAAGATTAGCAACACCATCACTTTGCGCTGACAAGAGGTATACAAAAACAAAAGCATCAGGGAAGTCAAGTTTGGATGGCTCTGTTTCGGCTAGAGTGTGCGACCCTATACTAACCCATGAGGAGGTAAAAAATGTCCAGTACGGGGTGGTTAGTTACAAAATCCATAAGTTAGATGTTGGGGGGAAATTAATCCTAAACGGGACGGGTGGCGGAGAGATTGTCATCCCAAAAAAACTTGTCGACGCCTCACCATTTGTTCGTGCTGAAATGAGTTTAGATAATTTCACTCTTGATTCAGATTTTACAATTTTTATTGAAACTTTCACAATCGGGCCAATAAATATTACTCCACCAATTTTCAGCTCCAGAAAGAATAAATTTATAACTGATGTGGCATCAGTCTCTGGAACCGGGTATTTATCACTTGGGTTAACTGCTGGAGTCGGAGTTGACCCTGTAGCATACCTTTCTGCAAGAATAGGGCTTTCTGCGACTGGAAAAATAAAGCAGATGAACATAAAAGATCTTGATTCATGGAGAGCTTGCGGTCAGTACGATGATATTGTGATTGAGTTTGGTGGAGAACTCTTTGCTGAAGGGGCACTGGTTTTGGGTGGTGATAACCACAATATAAAATTAACTGCGCCTTCTCCATATACCAAGGTTACCCAAATTACAGCTAGTGAGAATCAAGAGATGAGTGCTAGCGAATGCTTAAATCCATCACTCAATGTAACCGAATTGCAAAACAGCATTTCGTATGTGAAAGGCTCAACTGAGCTGCCTACATCTGCGCAACTCACAATCAAAAACGACAGTAAATTTAAGGCCAAGGTAAGCCTTCGTTTTGCAGATAAGTTGAGAACTTCAAAGCTTATCCATATTTCAGATTCAACTCTTGATTTGGGACCCGGCGAATCAAGAGTAATCGTTGTAACAGGCAAGCCAGAAATGATGGAAACAGCAAAAGTTGGTAGCCATAGCACTACAATTGATATCTATTCAAGTTTTGGAAAAGGTTTTGGACCTCATGCTGAAAGGTATATTTCTAGTGTTAGTGTCGGGATACAAATTCAGCCTGTTGGTTCAAAGAATTATCAGGTAGTTAAACTTGGTTATCGCCCATATGTAACCTACGAAAAAAGGGGCGTATTTTATTTCCGTGGTGTTAATGCCGGTAAAGGTTATCCAATTACATCTTCTGAGATTAAGCGCAGTTCCGCAAAAGTATTTTCTGATAGGATTGGCAGAGTTGTTAACCCAGATGAGATTGAATTATCCTTGCTTGATCATCATGGGAATGTTTTATTAACTGAAGCAGGTCGCAAATTCAAAGTGACAGGCCGTCATGAGAACAGACGTTTTTATCTCTATGCCCACATGCCGGAGGATGGACCCCTTTCTGATGCTTCGCTTGGAATTTCTTCACCAGCTGGTAGTGCTGGCGGTAGTAAAGGTCACGTCAGTTATATTGGTGACTGCTCATGCACAGATGCTGAAACTGGAGAAAGAATATTTAATTCTGTCAATGGAACTCTTAAATGGAGTCATTACAACACTGTTCGTTATGATAGCAAAATCGGCAAGTGTTACTTGCCTGACGTAGCTGCAAGCAACCTTAACTATGACGGCTCTTTTACCACCTATGTTTCGAGCGACATTAGCTCTGATTGGTTCGACATAGATGGTCGAACAGTCAGATTTCACAGAACGAGATCCACAGCTAATGTAGTGATAGGAAGTTGTACTGGGAACTTTACTTTTAGCCGCGCATTTGGCTACTGAAGACAACAAATGTGTTGTTTTTAATGTTGGCGTTTGGTATGATGGCTCTACTTTTTTCAAGTGGAGTCACCATGTCAAAATCTTACAACCTATCATCTGACACAGCGTCTGCAATTGTGGCGTTACTGGCAAGAAACCTTGTTCCTTTCAACACAGTTATTGTTGATGGACCTACCCCAAAACGACGTGTGGTCGTCAGCGTTGAAGATGACTACGAAGCTCAACTCGTGGATGCAGTTCGCCTAGTCCAAAAAGCGAAAGAATCCAACATTAAGGTCGTACCCAACACGGACAGTGACGAGCAGTTAGGCAGTTACATGAATGGCACCCTTAGCAACGTGGCGCCAGGCTTAGCACTGACCGTTCAAGTGTCACCCTCATTTACCCGTGAAGCGATGACAGAGAGCGAAGCAGAAGCCCTCTTCCCTTCAATGTTCCTGCCACTGTCAGCCATGGGATGGGATGTTTTTTTGATCATGGGTAATGATACCGAAAATCCGATTGAAGCGTAGGAGCGAGTTTATGTCATTTCTCACAAGAATCGATGAGCAAATTGAAGATCAGTATCACGAATTATCCGGGCAGGCATCTGGTGAAGCCTTGAAGGTGCTTCTTGAAAGCTGGCATAGCGCAAAATTTGCCGCTGGCGATGCAAAATCAATGATCGATGATATTGATAGCACAATTGGCCATTTAATTGATTTTCGAACCCGATTAAGCAAGTCTGTTGAAACAGGACAGCCGATGCAGAACTCCGGGCACTGCGCGGCAGAAACTAAAGAACTACTGAGTTCTAGTTGGTATGGTGGTGAAGAACTTGATGTGAATGTCGCATTCTACAATGAAAATTCTCAGAAACTCATTGGTGAGTATGAATCAGTAACATTCGAATCAGTGCATGGCCATTGGTGGGGCAAGCTGGTGGACTCGGGCTTCGCTAACCGGCCTCTTCGAATTCTTGATGTCGGCGCTGGCGCTGGTCGTGATAGCGCATTTTTCATGAACGCTGGACATGATGTGCTGGCCATTGAACCGGCAGATAAAATGCGAGAGCATATTAACGCGAGATACCCTGAAATCCGCGTCATTGGGAAATCTATCCCAATGAATCAAACTTTACCAGGCAACCCTTTTGATCTCATTTTGCTAAGCGCTGTGTGGATGCATATTCGTCCTGATCTGCGCAAACAGGCATTTGACGATTTAGCTACTCACTTAACTAAAGGCGGCAAGATGGTCGTCTTCCTGCGCCATGGCTCATTTAACGATGGTCGTCAGGAGCACCCCGTCAGCATGGAAGAGTTGAAGGGTTATGCTGCTGCGAATGACTTATCGCTGGCCACGTCTAATGAAGGTCAAACTGATGTGCTCGGGCGAAGTGATGTTTATTGGGAGATTGCGATTCTTTCTCGACCTTCAATTTAGCGTTGATGAAATGTTCTCGACATCTCACTGTGCTTAAGCGTGATATCATCAGGTATCACGCAGCTTTTCAAAGGGAATTGATCATGAATGCCATTACACATGCCACTGGATGGGGTGACGGGATCACACAATCACCTGATTGGGAAGTCTAGTTGAAATCAAATGAGTAACCTGTACGACGGCATTCCGCTTTATCATGGTACTGACAACGTAATTTCCTCTATGGAGAGCGCGAATAAAAGTGTACCTGATTATCTCTACGTAACGCCGAACCCTCAGTACCGTTATATCCAATCGTCTACACATGCCTACCAGGCGAGTATAGCGATTGAATCCCCCTACTTCACTGACAACCAGTCACTGATAGAGAGCCTTCGCAGCAATCCAGAACGGCGCGAGTTATTGCGTCACCTTGGCTATGACTCGATGGTGTACAATGACCGAAGAAACCCTCTTAAGGGGGCGTCTGGTTGGGGCGATGATGCCGCACAAATCGTATTGCTTACCCCATCGAAAAGTGTACTTACATGGAGTGACGTTTCTGAACAACGAAACGAACTGAAAGCCCCTTCAATAGAGCCAACGCCACGCTCTGCGATCATTGGCCCTGTTTTTCACGCCACCACGTCACATTTTGCTCAGTTTGCACATGAAGCATCGACTGACATTGGATTTCATTTTGGTTCACGCAAAGCAGCTAACCAAAGGCTTGAGAAAATATACGGCACACCGGAAATTCGTATTGAAGAAAATACCGCTAGCCACAACGATGTTCTTGCCGCTAGGTTAGAATCAGGCGAACTTTCTGGTGAGCCACACTACCCCGTTCTACAGCTGCTGCTCAAGAAGTTAAGCAACCCTAAGCCAGATCTTGAGGTAACCTTATCCAAAATGAGCATCGATGAACTTGCCGACATCAGTCAGGAATACATCAACAAGCCAGATAATGCCAACTATCAAAACCGAATAGAAAACGCCCGTAAGGAAGGAACCTACCGCCTTCAACTCGACGGTGAGACCATCGCAAACGGGTTAACCAAGAAAATGGCCAAGGCATTAAAAGAGACTGTAAAGGCAGGAATGTTCAAAACGGCATACATTACGCTACATCGCCCCTTGGAAATAGATGATCATGGCGTGTGGCCCGCAGAAGATATGTTGAAAGCATCCGTACCATCGCCACAGCAACGAGACGCATTTTACGCCCTCGATAACGACGAAGAACGTTATGCTTTTGCACGACAAGCACTCATCAACAAAGGGTATGACGGACTTGTGTACAAGAACGCCGTTGAAGACGCTGGCAGCACCTCTTACGTGGCTTTTTCACGTGACCAAATTCGAGTTGAACCGCCCCGTTTACCTGCACTCGATACGCCCGAACCAGCACCTGAAAGCCGACCAAGAAACGCTATATAACCCTTAAATAAACAACATAAATGTTGTGAATTGTGTTGGTGTTTGGTATAGTTACTACATACCGAATCAACCAGACATGCAAGGGGAAACACATGAAATTTTGGTTAGCACTTATTGCCGGCGGTTCACTATTGATGGCCTACTCAATGAACAACCCTAACAACTTAGGGGGCGCTATTGCCGATGCCCGCACCAAAATCCTGCAAAGCCGAATGGAGCGCGTATATGCTGCCACAGGCAACGCAGGTATGGTAATGGGAAGTGATTCAGTCCGCGACCACATTACTGGGCTTCGTGCGATTGTTCCTCAAACTTGTCTGGCTGGTCATCGCATCTTAGATCGCGAATACAAACAAAATTCATCATCTGCACCCGCTCCAGAAAAGAATGCGCAGATCACTCGCCAAGTTAACACACTGTGCGACCTGTAAGGTCGCCTAACTGAGTCATGAATATGAAACGTAACTTTATCACCCGAGTACATAGCTACGCCGTTAAAGTGCTTAAATCAGGTGCTTCTCGCGTTTACATCCAGAACCGTGAAGCATTACGCAACAGTAGCTTGCCAGCGAACACTCGCGTTAGCATTAAATACAGCAAGCACCGTATCGTGATCACAGCCGATGAAAATGGTACTCACAAGATCATGGATACGGGTCGTGGCGAATTGTTTGAATTAAAGAACAAGGCGACTGGTGAAGCTCTCGGCGCCGTTGATGCAATCACCGCGACATTCCGCAAGGGTAAAATAATCTTGACGCTACGTCGCCAAGATCAACGTCGTCTTGAGCGTGAGAAAAGTATCATTGAAGCACTGTGTGCAGGAAAACCTTTGCGCACTGGCAGCTTTTTCTCTGGTCTTGGCATGTTGACCTATCACCTGAAAAAAGGCCTAGAAGCGCGTGGTATCGAAACAGAAATTGCGTTTGCCAATGATCTAAGCCCACTGGCCATGTCATGTAACCTTGAAGCTAACCCAATTTGGGACAAGGCAACGTCCGATGCCACCGCCATTGTCGATGAGTTAGGTCAAATTCCATTGGACCTGATCCCGCAAATGCACGTAGTGGAAGTGGGTTATCCTTGTGTTGCACAAAGTACACTATGCGAACCTGATCTTAGAGACACCAATCATCCAATTGTAGGCACCTTGTTTGTGGACTTTCTGGCCTGCATAAAGCAGGCAAACCCTGCGGTTGTGATCATTGAAAATGCACCGGCTTTCGCTAACAGTACAACACTGGATTTTATCCGTCGTGAAATGAAAGGTTACCGTTTATCAACGGCAAACTTCAACGCACATGACTTTGGTGAAATTGAAGGCCGTAAACGCGCCTGTGTGGTCTTGGTTAGTGAAGGTCTACCCGAGTTCGACATTTCACAACTTAAAGCCCCTGCGTCGCCTGAGCGCCCTTTATTCGGTGATTATTTAGATGACATCCCTGCGGATTCAGATAAATTCCGATACATTGACCATTTACACCGTAAAACGGCAGATAAGAGCGTGAACTATGCCAACACTGTTCATGCCCCAGATGCGACAAAGATTGCCACTATAACTGCATCCTATGCGGCTAAAGCCGGTGCGCCGTTTGTCGCTCACCCAACCGATCCTATGTTGCAGCGATTTATTGAGCCGCATGAGCACGCAAGGATCCGAAAAATACCTGCGGCACTTGCTGCACTCATGAGCGACATTGCGGAAGGCCGCCATCAGTTGGTCACTAAAAGGGGAAGCAAGTCTGCTGTACATCGCTTGCTTGGCAACGGCGTATCAGAAAAGGTTTGGCAAAGCATTGGTGACTTCTTAGGTCAATACTTCGCTCGATTGAAACCGCAGAGCGCACTACCACTCTCATTTTTACAAGCCGCGTAAAGCGGCAAAGGTGACACCATGGAAAAAATTAAAATCACTCACCAGGCTCAGATTGATAGTGCAGACATTACACTGGGTGGATATAAGACTAATTCGGTCAGGCTCGTTATTGATAAACAAGAGACTGGGTTTACCACAACAGCCTACTCTTTTTCCATGACTGACGACATGAAACTTTATTCAACAGAGCGAATTGCATTACTTATGTTAGTAGCAAGAGGTGTGAGTAACGAGCAAATTAAATCGCTCATTGAGCAAAGGAAGAACGGCATCGATGTCCTATCTTCCCTTAACACAATGAATAAATAGCGAATCACACGTCATTTTCAATGTAGGTTATCGCTTCGCCCGGGTAGTCGGTGAATATCCCATCGACACCCAACGCTCTCATCTTGTCCAGTACAAAAAAGTCATTCACGGTATACACCAACACCTTCATGCCATTTTCATGAGCATGCTCTACAAACTCTTGGTTCACTGAGTTGTAATTGAGGTGAACACTGTAAGCGCCAAGCTCTGAAGCAAACTCACTGTAACGAAGTGGGATCCCTTCAAGCAGCGCACCAATGCGTACATTTGGCATCAGACGCTTAAAGCGTGCCAGTGAATGATGATCAAACGATGATACTAGAAAGTGCTCAGGCTTCCAGCCATATTGCATACACTTGTTGAGGGTATGATAAAGGGGCTCGACCACTTCCGGCTCTTTGATCTCTAAGTTCAAAGGGATATTGCCGTTATGTAGCCTTAGCACGTCGGATATCTGAGCAATTGGACCTAGCATTTTCAAGTCGACCAGGTTACTTTCATTGATAATGCGACCCCGATATTTGTCATCATGACAAAGCACAATCCGACCGTCAGCACTCATTCTTAAATCGGTTTCAATCATATGTGCGCCATCTGCAAATGCCATTTCAAACGCAGACAACGTATTCTCTTCCTTGTGGGCGCTCGCGCCACGGTGACCGATTACATACATAGCCACACCTCATCCTTGATGGTTTTACATTATATTAGCAGATTATTGTCAGTTGGAACCTCACTTTACACAACAAAAATGTTGTTTTGTTATTGCTCGTATGGTATAGTGTCAGCTCAATTAATTTGTTTGGGGAAACAATAAAATGAGCAACTACTTATCAGATTACAGCGCACTAAACGGCGAACTAGCCCAGGCGCTTAGCGATAGCTTCACACTAGAATCGTTTATCGAGCATCAAATCAATCACGATCAAAAATTCATCCGATCTATCGCACGCATGGAAACCATGACGCCGGCATTGCTCGACTACTTCCGTAAGTTTGCAGAAGTAGATTTGGGTCGCTTTATTAGCTACGGCCACGTGTTTAATGAAATCATCCAAGATCAGAAAACAAATCAAGACATTCTTGACGTATTTGCCCGTTCAAGTTTTGCATTGAAAGCAGATGGACTAATTAGCAACAAAAACCTTCGAACGGACACATTGGATCACCTAATCGACCTTTTCCGTGACGATGAAGATAAATGCGACATTGCGATTTCAAAAACCATTGCCGAACACCCTAACGCCAGTGATTGGGCACTTCGCCAGGCTTTAGAACTTTCAAACCAAGCTGAAGAAGTCTACCTGCTGGTGGCTAAAAACACGAACACATCTGCTGAATTGCTAAGTGAATTAGCACTTATTGAAGATGGCTGGTTAACTAAAGAAGTTAAGGTCCATGGCCACAGTCGATACTTCGACTCAACCGAAATAAAAAAAGTTAAAAACACTGAGCTTCGTAAGACTATCGCGCTTCACCCAAGAACGCCGAAGGCCACATTGCGCCTAATCTTTGAGCAGGGTGACTCTCGCGACATTATTGTGAAACACCCTTCACTCTCACTGATTGAAGCACTGGAGTGGATACAAGATCCAGAACTAACTTATGACGAGAACGGTAACATTACCGGTGAAGGTGCAGCGATCACTCCTGATGATGCCGTTCAATGCCTAACGTCGCTACTTAGCAAGTTTGCAGGTAAAGATGCATTTCCGCCACTAATGGAAAGTGCACATGCGCTGAAGTCACTCTTTGATATGGGCTACAATCTTGCCGAACTGGCCAGCATCCATAAAATAAAACAATTTGTGAAAACTTGTATCAACTCAGCACATAAGGAAGAGGTGGCTTTCCTGTTGCGTGGCATGACCTGCGAAGCTGAAAATCAAGAAACTCAATTAAACACAAGGCATCTTGGTTTGAGCGCCCTATCGGCTATCCAGGGCCTATTTACCCAAGATCGCAAAATGGACCGCCATAACTACCTGCTGTTTATGACATGGGTCAACGAAAACGACATATTCCCGTCAGCCTTCGAATGCGCAGCTGACACTTTAATCGACGCAGAAAAAACCATTGGACTGGATGGCATCAAGTCGGTACTTATCGAGCAGAACGCGCATACAACCAAACGTGCCCCGGCAGCCAGAGATACGTTCCTATTCATTAGCGAACTGGTCACTCATGACGAACCAGAAGCGGTTGAGAAACAAACTAAGCTAATCAATCGATGGGTTGCCAAAAATGCTGATAGCTATTGTGAAATGTTTCATGATTACTTGATGAACAAATGCAAACGCGACAATGGCCGTGACATTCTTCCTGCCAACTTCTATCAAATGATCTTTAGCTCCACTGCCGAAGAGATAAACGAAGAATTGAAAAAGGAAAAATCTAACGTTCGCTTGTATTTACCAAACAACACGGCGCAGCTTAACACTATCGGCAACGTACAACGTCACTGTGTGGGCGGCGGGTTCTATGCTAACAAGTGCGTAAATGGCCACAACACTATCTTTGCGATGAAAATTGATGGCACATTGAAACATGGGTATACGTTCCAGTTTGATACCGTCACGCGCTCTCTATTACAGGCTGAAGGCTTTTGTCGATGCGAAGTACCTGCGGAATATGTGAAGCTCGCTAAGCAATGGATGGAACGCCTAGCAAACCCATCACAAGCAAGCCTGATGGCCGCTTGAAAGTCGGGCTGACTAACACTTGCCTCGTGCACCGAAGCAAGCAACCGCATCAGTAGCAACTAATTATCGAATAACGAAAACCCGGATAACGCCGGGTTTTATATTCCCCCCTTAAATACAACTTACGTATTGTATTTTTTTCGAATATACAACTTCCAAGTTGTATTTCTAATAGTGGTAAAACACAACATAAATGTTGTTTTTTATTGTGGTTTTGATATAATGATTACAGTTAATTAAACATTGAAATTATTTAATTGGAGGCGTTATGTCATCAAGTAAAATGCGAGCAGCATGGAAGCAAACGGTTATTTCTCGACTGGTAGAGAAAGGTGCGGTTAGCTGTCAAAGCAAAATCGAAAATGTTCTTGAGTGTGGCACTGCCGTTCTGAAGTGTGGTCAACAAGTTAAATCCAACATTTCGCTGTTTCAGTTCACGTCGTTACACGCGTTCTAAATAATTCGCCATTAGACAGATCCCGACTATAAGTCGGGATTTTTAATGTCGGCATTAGGGCCTTCAGAGCTTTTGCTGAGGATTTTGTGAAGACCCTGATTTGTGGTGTTCACCACCGAGATTATGCTTAATGCGCTTTAGGCCCATTTTGCTGTCGTGCATTGCGGAAGTTGATCATTACCTCTTGGTAAGATGCTGCATGGGCAAGGTACCATTCATACATTTCATCTGTTTCAGGTTTACCTTCCGTTCTGGCATACAACATCGCTTTGCACTTCATTGTTTCCTTAAAGCGCATTTCCAACCAGCGCTCAAAATAAACCATGGAGTCAACACCTACATGACTCATGAATTTTTCGATTGGAGACTCTTTCAGTAAGGAAGAAAGTGGGATCATGCCCTGCGCGACCAGCAATTCATCAGCATGCGCAACCTCTTCATCAGAGACATCAAAACTACCTGCTTGCGTCTGAATTCCAACAACACAGGACAATTTATTAATTGCTCCCGCCAATTCGCTAGGCGCTTCGTTCTGATTGTGTACCACCTGCTCTGCATGAAACTTTAATGTGTTGTACGACTCACGCTGTGCTTGTAGTTGACGGGTTAGTAACTCGATTTGCTCCTGAAGCTGCTCATTACGTTCCTGAAGGTCATTGACATCATCTTGAGATTGCGAGTTTTCTGCTGACGTATTACTTAGCATCCTGACGTCTCCATCTCAATAGTCGGATGAAGCTCGCCGTCTTTAGGCTCGGTGTAGCGAACAAAGCACTGAGCCAAAGTCTCGCCTTTTTCTTTATCCAAAAAGCCGATCACGACTTTATCGGATGAACTGTCGCATGATGTACCGTCACCCGGGCATACTTCCAGCTTATCTGACAACTCCACCAGATCAACAACACTTGAGCCAATCTCTGGTGCTGCCAGCGGGTAGCCGTATTTTAAATCAAAAAAGTTACCGTTGATTTCGAACAGGTTGGTGGTAGCGGCTTTGTTGTCGCCAGAGACAACCGATTTCAAATAGGCACCTTTAGCGGCTTCTTGCAGAGAGGCACTCGTCCCTTCTAATGCGGCAATTTTCGCATCTTTGGACATATCGATTAACTTTGGCATGGCAATCGCTGACAGGATGCCAAGAATGACAATAACTATGACTAGCTCGATGAGCGTAAATCCTTTTACGTTTCGCATAACACGATCCTTGTGTAATTTCTGATTGTGGTGATTTGTGCTAAATCGGCAAGAATGATATCAAAAACAACGTTCTTGTTACAATCCCCCCGCTTTCATTTCGTTAAATAATGATTGAGATCATTTCCCAAGAACATCCAGCATAATCTGGGTCATCCTTATGGGCATCAATGCTAGTCGGCAAAGGCAGATCTTCACCTTCTTCCTCTAATAACTCTAAATGACTCTCAAGAGCCTCTATTGCATTTTCCATGGCTTCATCATAGGTGTCGCCGGCTGAGTGGCATCCTGGTACATCTGGGAATCTCACGCCGAATGCAGTTGCTTCATCACCAGATTCAATCGCTATAGGGAAATTCATAGCTCATCCTCAATTTCATTTTTCGTTATTAGTCGTATGGGATAGGAATGATTGGATGTGTATGCTTGATTAACAGTAAATCCATTTACCTATCGCATTGCGCGTTTCAATTGTCATCCTGACAACGGCACTGATTGTGCTTAGCAATCATACCAAAATCAAACCGCTGTTTTCAATCAAAACATCACGCTGAAAAATAATATGAAAATTTTATAAACAACAGTTTTGTTTATTTTTACAAAGACTCAATCAACGAACGCTTTGAAGTATCTATGGTGTGGTTAAACCCCTCACAAACACGCCTCCCTGATCCAGTAGACAGGGCATCTCAGCGACTATTGCTTTTGATTTTTTAGCCTTTAGACTGACACATTGAAACAGATAAAAACAACAAAATAATTTATCTTATGGAGCAAACCATGAACAAGGCGTTAGAAGCAAGCAAACTAACGTTGTTGGAGTATTTTAATGAAGCGATAACGCGACTTCCGTCTGACTTACCTGACTTGAATCGTGATATTTCCCTGTCATCACTGAGCCTGCTGATTGAACGTTTGTTCACAATGGAAGGCCGAGCAATGATACGCCAGGACGATCGCTTCCCGAAAAAGACATCGGCAACATTGAGAAACTTAGCTGGTGAAACCATGATCCTGTTGGAAATGAAATTGCAGGCTGATGAGGCTGAAGCACGACTTGAATTTGTGCATCAAAGGGATGAGGCCATTGAGCTTTCTCTTGGGCTTCTGAACTGATAGTGCACATTGCAATGTTACATGATACAATGTTTTTACCTTGTGAAATGGAAGTAAGAGAAAAGAATGGAATCTAAAACTCGCACAGGGGTCAATCAAAGCATTCTCGTTGGACAAGTAGAATCTGACCCAACCATCATATTCACCACAACTGGTGACACTGTTGCTGGCATTAAACTTCGCGTTCCCGACCCGTTGGAGCCCGGAACCTCGATCATTTTGACGATCTGCGCCTCCGGTGATATCGCCCAGAAAATTGATACCTACGTGTCAGCTAAGCAATTTCTGTATGTTGAAGGCTCTTTTGGGGCCGGACTTCCCGAAGTGTGCCAAGATCCTCTGGTCATCCATATCAATGATTACCAAACATTGCGTAAAGACCAATACAATAAAATGGTAAACCCCAAAAGCCAAGGTGCCGAAAATAGTGAGCACGATGGCTCACTCATCAGTCAAGGTTTTAGTTAACGGAAATTGAAGTAATCCCCTTCCATTTCCTGAGAGACTATGTAACCGACCAAGACTCCTGACGCCGTTTCAAGACGAGGCGGCTCACAGTTTTGATCATGCCACGTCGTTGTCACCAATACCCCTTCTTGGAGCTCTCTGACGACACGTTCCTCATTGTATTGCTTATTAACTACATTAATGCGCTGGTGTACGCTTACTTCCGCCTCGAATGCCAATTGCATTTCCATGAATATCTCCGCTTTCTTAATTAATTCCGTTGCACTATTTCAATTAATTTGCGCTTGGTCGACAGACTATAAGTAGCATTTAACAACAATAGTGTTGTTGGTGATATTTTATAATGGTACTATAAACCGGAAATGGATTTTAATAAGGAATGTTATGGATAACGAAAATAAACACGCAGGCAGGAGTTCATTCGGCTTTTGTAGAGGCGTATTTTATTGTTGTATTTGCCTTGTAATTGCCTTTATCTTCGGATTAATTTATGTAGTGACACCAACCATTAATAATGACTTGAAATCGATCGGCAATATCGATACCACCGGTTGGGTCGGTCATGGACATATCACTGATATTGGCAATGTAACGTGCCGTGAAGGCTCTATCATCAACTCCGGCAGCAGTTTCTACTTTTATGACGGCGAACTGTATCCATACTCATCTTTGAGTGATGATGAATTCGATGACGATCCTGACGCACTTTTCATTAATGTCATTCACGCAGTAAACCCCGACAATCAGAAAGAAATGATTACGACAATCATTGGACAAGATGTGACACAAGAAAAGGTCAAAGAGTTAGGCATCAAAGTTCCTGTCGATATTCAGTGCCAGCCAGTAGAAAAAGAGATTTACACCCTCAAAAATGCAAGTGGTGTCGCAGTAACCCCCATCACTGATATTTGCCCCAATGGTAAAGTGGTTCTTCCAGACGACAAGTGGCACCCCATTAGTGCTGACTATTATTCGCGATATTCGGTCAGTGAAAGTGATGACGGTAAATTATGGGTAATCACGTCTCATGGCGTCATTTATCCAGGTGGCTACGAGACAAATGTCGACGACTTGATTGAAGAATACGTCAATATCCCTGTAACGTTAACCTGTCAATACACGCCCGAGAAAAAACACATCTAACCCAAGGTAAACAAAGACGTTGACAAAAAGCCTATAGCTCTCGTTTATGGGCTTTTTATTGTGATGACCCATCTCTGACGACCTAACACTATACTAAAACATTGATGCCGCCTTGCTTCTGGGTAAATAATTCTCGTATAAATCACTGGCGCAAAAACAACATAAATGTTGTTATTTGTTTTGTTTCTTGATAAGATAACTACATCAAAAATAAAGAGAAGAAAACATGACAACAGCATTGGCACTAGCCACTATTAATCAAGGTACGCAATCGACCGCACTGGCAGAGCTTCAGTCGGAAACACCTTTTTTTAAACCTGTAAACACCAATGTGTTAGCTTCTCTTTTTGGCGAATTCGATGAACAATCAACCGACATCAAAGACACGGTAGCGTTCCTTAAAGATAAGCATCAAGCCCTTTCCACATTAGCCAAAGCTAATTTGAACACCTTGTTTGGCACAGTAAACCTTATGCAGCAGGAACCTGCACTCAAATATCTGACAGCGCAATTCTGGCAAAAGGCGCTTAATTTGACCGATGCTTATGACTTTATGCCACAAGCTAAGCGTAAAGAGTGGAATGATCTAATTGAAAGCTGTGATACACCGGATTTCACCATTGAAGCGGTCATCCCCACCCTTCGTGAATTATTGAGTCTTCGTGAACGCTTTTTGGCCGAGACGGTTGATGGGATATTCCAGTCATTATCTGGCGATCACGTAACCAATCAGCCAATGGGTTTTAGTAAGCGCATGATCATGCCAAGTAAGTTTGGGACTGGCGAATCTGAGCCAACCCCGGACGTCATTGGGTATGTATCAGATTTGCGCTCTGTAGTCGGCTTTTTAATGGGTCGAAAGGGAGTTGGGCTTAAGGACACCGAGAAACAGATTGACTTCGCTTCTCGCTACTACGGTAAGTGGGTCGATATCGACGGTGGCGCTGTTCGTCTTAAAGTGTACAAAGTTGGCACCGTACACCTAGAACTCAACCCAGACATGGCGTGGAGATTGAATCAGATCCTAGCCATTTTATATCCGATGGCCATCCCGCCTAAAGCGAGAAAGCGCCCTAAGTACACCGCTAAAGTACGCCCTCTTCAGCACAATCTGATCAGTGGCGAAGCATTGCGCGCTATTGCCAACATGGAAAACCCAACCATGCACGACCCTCGCGCTCCAGAGTGGATGCATGATCGTAGGTTGTATGACAAGACACTATTTTGCTTAGAGTTTAAGGACTCTCATGTGAAAACCCCCCCGGCATACTTCAGTGAGGTTCATGAAATCATGGTGGCATGTGGTGGAGCACCTGAAAAATCTGAGGCAGGAATGCCAGGGTATCGATTTGACTATGACTTTGAGACGTTACGCGAAACATTGGTACTAATGGGCTCAATCCCAGAGCAGCGCTCTCACCAGTTCTACCACACACAGGAAAACGAAGCGAAACGCGCGGTATCTTGGTGTGACATTGAACCGGGAATGGATTGTCTTGAACCATCGGCTGGTCAAGGCCATATCGCCCAGTATATGCCTGCTGATACGCAATGCGTTGAAATTTCAAAAGTACAAAGCGCAATATTACAAGCCAAAGGCTTTAAGGTTGATAACGCAGATTTCCTTGAATGGGCGAAAAGCGCAGGAAGTTATGACCGTATCGTAATGAACCCACCTTACACAGACAGCCAAGCAAAGGAACATGTTCAGGCTGCCGCAGAGCTACTTAAACACAATGGCAAGCTGGTGGCCATACTGCCGGCGAGCTTAAAAGACACAACGCTTGTAGATGGACTACAGCACGAATGGAGCGAAGTTATTGATAACGCGTTTGTTGCCACTGGTACGAATGTCTCTGTCATCATGCTTCGCTTGAGCAAAGGAAACGCATGAGAACTTTACAACTAACTCTCAAACGACAGTGGTTTGAGATGATTTACCTTGGCATAAAAACCGAAGAGTACCGCGAAATAAAGGCGTTCTGGGAAGTGCGATTAAGCAAAGAATATGAACGCGTAGAGTTTCGCAACGGTTATGGGCACCATGTCCCCGCAATGACGCTCAACATGAAAGGCGTTCGCAAAGGTCAAGGAAAACCTGAACATGGCGCACCCGTCGAAGATGTCTTTATCATCTCGCTAGGCGAGCTGCTTGATGAAAACAATATCCCTGATGAACTCAAACAAAAACGTTTGGGTTTAAAACAGCACCAAAAACAGTAAGGAAAGTCGCATGTCGCTAATTGAGTTATTAGAACGCTTAACGTCTGTCTGGTACATTCACGACTCCGAAGACGGCAATAAGCGCCCTATCGTAGAAAGCTACGATGTAAAGCCCGTTGTAGAACAGTGCGTGAATGAAGATATGAACGGCGAAGAGATCTGGAATGCCGTCAGCGATTACGTACCCGAGGAAATTGACGACATAGTATCACTTAGCGACCATTCCCAAGAGTCGTTTGATAACGCATATAATAAATTGCGTGATAACTATCGTAAATCAGGCCACCTTGATGCCTGCGCGTTTGTTAATGCAGATAACCGGGAGTTGGGGCATGTAGAACACTTCGCTGACTTTGCCAAATCGATCGCCATTGCTCTTGGGGTAAACGTCACCCCAGAGTTAATCTCAGACAATTTCTGGATAGAATCATTCAACTGCTGCATTACCCCTCTGGAAGCGGCTGAAGAGCTTCTCCGTTGCGTTAACGCTGTCTAACTAACAATGTTTATCGTGTCCATGGGCAAACAGTCGCTTAAATCAGGTGAGCGACTTATCTCCTTCGCGTCATAGAAATTTGTCAAAGGACACGATACGCCCCCTTTGGGGAAGATCTGACCTTCAGCAGAATGGTGATACACAACAAAGGGGATCATCCCCTTTTGTTCAATCGTGTATTCGCACCATGGACCATGTGGGCTATCTTCATCCATTGTCGGAATTCGAACTTTGCTTCCAATGCAAATCGCTTTCCCGTCACTATCAACCATTCCAGTTTCAATCATTGTTCATTACCTTTTAAATGACGAATTAGGGTTCAGTTCTTGCGCAGCCATTGCCTTTGGTGAAACACGCACAGAAGGTTCTTCCAATTTATTGGCCAGCGCGTTCTCAGCGTCAACCCAAGCTTCTTTCGGGGTGCTTTTAGCCATTGATGTTATCGTTCTGCCATTACCCAGTGTTCTTTCTGCTTGATACATGTCCATTGTCGGGAAATAGCGCATTGTCAGGTCTCCATCCTGCTTACCATTGACAATCTCGGTACTGTATTCAATAGCGGCTCTACCCTGATGGTTTGTCATGTTAAACCCCGTGCAAAGTGCAGAAGCGCCCGACTTTGAAAGAGAGCCAGGATTGTTGATGACACTGCCGACCATTGATTTGGCCTTGTAACCAAAATGCCCGTTATTTTCTGCAAGAAACATATTTAAGGATCTCTCCCCGTTAACCTGACGGTTTCGAACTTCCTCACTGTTATCAAACATTTCCCCGCCATGTTTTTTGTACCAAGTAACCGCGTTCTCAAACACTGTTCTATTTATCTTCGATACCGATAGAGATAATCCGGGTGAGGCTAATGTCGCGATTTCAATTCGCTGATTTTTAAAAGCTTCATCTAATGCACTCTGGACAGATGGCTCCGCAGAGTTTGATTCAATTCCAATGCCAGAAGAAAAGCCGTGTAAGGGCTTAGTTGTCTTCTCGCTCGACAAAACAGTCTTGTAAGCCTCTAACATAGACCTTTCGCCGGCGCCAATATTTGGAGATGCCAACCTTTTCTCTACCGTAGCTAACACAAAGGGGCGATCTACGCATATCTTTGCCGCATCCTCTGGCGTGAGCGTACTCTTTAAAACGGGGATCTTAGGCTCTTTCACAATTGTTTTGGGCAAGTCCCCCATCGTATCGATAAAATATTTAGCTCGACGCATTTCAATGGGTGAATAGCCATGTGCACTAGAGCGCACTTGCGATAGGGAATCGCGAGGTATAGCGACAAAAGGGATGCTTTCAATGTCACCACCATTATTCACGAGGGCTTGGGTTACCGAATCATAATCAATCACCGTACCCATAGGGTTGGCCAGGTTAATGAGCACACCACCGTTCAACGTAACTTCATCGACATAAAACTTGGCCCGAGCTCTCATTTCCGATTTCTTTGTCTTTGGCTTTGCACATTCAAAAGGTTGCTTTCCGTAATGCTCCGGAACAGGCATTTTCAAAATAGCATCAAGCTTCCCAGAGAAAGCCACTGATGCATCTCGTAACGTAGATTCAAGCTTCCCCTGAATACTCCCCAAATCAGCGCCTTTTTTGGTCCAGTTTTTCAGATGAGACGTTAACAGCTCATTCTGCTCTGCACTTCCGACATACTTCATAAATAATCCGTCACCTAAATAGTTACATTGATAGTATCATTTGTGAGGGTTTATAAAACAACATTTATGTTGTTTTTTATGGGTTGTTTTGGTATGATTTTAATACACTGATTTCAAAGGTATAAATTCATGCAGCAACAATCTCTCTTTGAGCCCATTTTGCAAGCCTATGCTGATAACTCAGGCGCAATGAAGAATGACCAGTTATATAAAACGCTGGCAAAACAAAAAGGCGTAAAGCTGGATGACTGTGTGGAAGTTATTGGCACCAAGAACCCAAAGCCATATAACACCTTCGCCCGTTCTGCTCGCTGGGCACAACAAAGCCTTCGTTCAAAGGGGATGATAGAGCGTATCGGACATGGACAGTGGGCATTGACGAAAGAAGGTAAGCATCATCTCGCTCGCATCAATACCGATCGCTATTTGGTTGCAGCCAACACCGAGCTAGGTCTATTAGTATGGGGTAATAGCGCCAACGTGTTTGATAAAGTGATCACAGACGACGTGCACCTTGTGCTGACGTCCCCACCCTACCTTGGTATTCAGCGTTCATACGGCACATTCAATGAAGAACAAGCGTATAGCGACATGATCATAAGTGTACTTGAGCCTTTACGTAAACGCATGGTACCAGGTGCCAACCTCGTACTGAATCTATCGAACGATTCCGTTCTTAAACGTCGATTTGGGGAACGCTCCCTTTATTTGGAAGAGCTAACCATTCGCATTGCGCGCGAGTTAGAACTTCACCTTATGGATCGTATGATATGGGACAAAATGAACCCGGCGCCAGGGCCAACACAATATGTATCCAAACAGCGTACCCACCTTAACTCGAAGTATGAACCTATTTTAGTGTTTAACACGGAACCACAGTTCAACCTGGCGGACAATCGACGTGTACTCCAGCCTTATTCTGAAAACATGAAAAAACTTATCAATCAAGGCGGTGAATCTCGGACACGACATTTAGCAGACAGTTCCCATCGCGTTAAAAAGGGAAGTTTTGCTAAAGATAACGGCGGCTCGGTGCTGGGTAATGTACTTCGCATCTCTACGACATGTGGAAACAAACGTAAGCTCGCCCGACAAGTTAAGGCGATGGGGCTTCCGCCACATAGTGCAACATTTCCTGTTAAGTTGGCGGATACGCTTATTCGCTACTTTTGTCCTGAAGGGGGACGCGTTGTTGACCCGTTTGGTGGGTGGTCCACTGTCGGTTACGCAGCAGAGCTCGCTGGGCGGGAATGGATCACATGCGACATGAATTGGGAGTATGTGCGCTCTGCGCTGGAACGTTTCAAGGAACAAAACGGTCTGCAAATCAACCCTGAGTTCCTAAAACTGGAAGATGAAGAGTTGCGTTTTCATTTAGCTGCTTAGCCAAACTATTTCTTTTTAAAGGGTTTCCTTACGCTGGGGTAAATAAAAACCGCCACCCCAGCGCCGACTTGCAATTCCCTGTTACTATCAAGGCGAGGAATAAACATAAGGAAATCATAATGAAACGGATTTTAACCTCTCTATCTGCTGCTATCGCGTTAGTTGCCAGCACTGGTGCTATGGCTACTGAACCTAATACTTCTGATTTAGTACCTGTTCAACAGGCAAAAGACAGTGGTTTCACCGCATGTCTTGGAGCCGTCGAGAAGCTGTCCAACTTTTTGATTGGTGACGCAAGTGGAAACTACGGTGCGCATGGGATCTGGAGCACAACGGAAACCACAAATAAAATCTACTCAGCGCAGATTGAGCGTAACTTCAGCGATGGGGTTATGATCATGAATATGTCCGTGGTGCATAACAAGGCTGGAACTTGCTCTTCTCAGTACACCAAAACATTCATGTCGGATGAAACCTGTATGAAGTATGCAATGGGGCAGAAGGACGCCAAGTACAAAGGTGAACTCAACAAGGAGACGGGTCTTTTTGATGATGGCGGTGCGTATGTTTACTTGCAACCGGTCGGACAAAAATGCCTTGTTATTCGCAAGGAAATTATCGACCTTCCTTCTGCCGCGTAATAAATATCCAGATGAGCCCGGCGATACGTCGGGCACACTTAATTCAGGAGAGATAACTTGGGTGAATTTCTTCAAAACGCCGACTATATCTTTGAGCAACTCGAAAGCCAAGCTCGTGTTGATGAATTGGTTTCGCTCTTATTAAAACCTAATCACCCAGAAGAAGAAAACACCTCACTCAAACCTCAATAGAAACATTAAAACAACATATTTGTTGTTGACCAATCTGCCCTGTCTTGATAAGATTATCTTACTTACCCGGCCATCTACTGCGGTACGGTGTTCCCGGTAAGCGAAGGTTTCAGTACCTTGGTTGCATCTCCCGCAAGTTAACTTGCGTTTGGCGAATACTGAACATTACCCGCCTACGGGCAATTAATACTAATTTCTTTGACAACGTGAAAACTACGTGAGTCAGGAATGTAATGAGATGCGCAGACTAATCAGACTCACTGGAGAAACACGATGTCTCAAGTTACTATTTTAGGCGCGAGCCAAGAACAGCTTTTAAATAATACCCAGGCAGCATTGGAAGAGTTCCAAGGAGGCCGTCCCCTTAAGCGCATGGCCCTCGTCAGAAAGGCACTGGCCACGTTCCTTGGCCAATCAAATCAACATCTGCCAGCAGCTAAGTTTGCTGATGATAACGCGAACCTTGAAGCACGAGTAGAAAGTCTTTTGTCCGGCTTTAACTTTCTGCAAGACTGGGGGAGCGGAAACGATGAGTACATTGATCGCTACTTCGAATGCCGCGCGTTAGACGACAACGCCGAAGAGGACGACATCACCGTCGACTACCGCTTGTCCTTTAATATGGAATCAAAATTTGCCTATTTCATCATTGGCAAAAACTATGGTGATGGCATGAATGATTGTGTCGAAGTACCACTGGAAATGGTGCCTCATTTACCACACTGGCAACCTGAAGGCGGCTTCCACTTACCTGACAATGTTAACGGCAAGGAAGAGCTTTTCTGTGCATACGCGGAGATGCTAGAACTTTACCTTGCCGTAAAAGGCGATGTCCTGCTCGCTGATGTGTTCTTGAGTAACGACGCTCAAAAGGCCGCAATTGTCGGGAAACGTGAGCCCCGCCTATCAACCAAATCTAACGAGCCGACTCTCGAATTTGCTGGCGTTCGAAAAGCGTTACTTGAAATGATTGAGCAGCGCCATGAAAAGCGCACTCTGGAATCTGAATATGATGTCGTAGCCGGTGCTATTCAAATCCTTCAGATGTTTGGCGAGCGTTACTCGGGGATCATCACATCATTGTCATTCCAGGCGATGACAGGGCGAATTTCTGACAAGAACTACGGCGAGTCAATGCAATACATTGTCCGCACCTTCGAGTACGGTAGTGAAGGCTACACCTCAGCCAAAATTGAAAAGAAGTTCAAAACTCAAGATGTTGACGACTTCTATCCGGAAGACGATGAGATTGATGCAGCCATTGACGCTGGTGGCGATCTTGAAGTCTTGCGAGAAGACGAGATGAAGCTGCGCTATGCATGGGACGTAAAGAACAATCGTCCTTACACAGACAAAAACAATCATTTACTGGCACTTTAATATCAACAGGTGCTAAATCGTTACTTGAGGTGGCATCGCGACCACCTCAACTCCTTAATAAGATATGAAACTTATATTCTTGGATATAGTTGACATCCTCCCCCACCTAACTCGGTGGGGGATTCCCATTACTTGGGTGCACGCTAAATTGCTTTAGGCGCAAGTTCCTGATTCATCAAGCGGCTAATGCCGACTCTCCACAGGCTAACAAGCGGTGTCCCCGCTCTAAAATATTTAATGCACCAACAATATCTGCGTTGTTGGTGTAACCGCACTCAACACACTCAAAGTGCGCTTGTGTCTTGCGGTTGTCTTTTGACACATGACCACAGCAAGGGCAAGTTTGGCTTGTGTATTGAGCTGGAACAGCGACAACTAAACCGCCATTCCATAATTGCTTATACTCAAGTTGTCTTCTGAACACATACCAACCCTGATCGAGTATTGATTTGTTCAGTCCTGACTTAGCTTTCACGTTCTTGCCGTGTTCTTCTGCATTACCTTTCGCTGACTTAGACATATTTGATACACGTAAGTCCTCAATCGCTATCATTGCGTGGTTCTTGCTGATTTTGTTTGAGGCTTTGTGTAGGTAGTCCTTGCGGCAGTTCGCAATAAGAGTGTGTAGCTTTTGAATTTTGGTCTTCTGCTTCTGCCAATTGGCAGAGAATTTAACCTTTTTGGAGAGCTTACGCTGCGCGATAGCTAGACGTTTTTCATGCTTACGAAATGCGTTAAGTGGCTTTAGATGTGAGCCATCAGACAGTGTTATAAACTTTGTAATGCCCATATCAATGCCAACGGCAGAGCTAGAGCTATGCTTAGGTTCGTCAATCTCTTGCTCTACTTGGAACGAGATATACCAATGACCAGACTTAAAGCTAAGAGTACAGTTCTTGATGTTGCCTTGCACTTCTTGAGACTTGCGGAACTTCAACCAACCAAGTTTGCTCGGTAGCTTCACTCGTTTGCTATCTAACTCACAGTATTTGTTGAAGTTAACAAAACGAATTGAATCTTGATCCTTGCCTTTCTTCTTAAATCTAGGTTTTTCGGCTGCCAGCGACTTGTCAAAGCATCGCATCCAAGCGCCATGCAAATCTTTAAGTTTTTGCTGTAGGTTGTCGGTGTAAGCCTCTTTGAGCCAAGAAAGATCTGCTTCTTTCTTCCATTGCGTCACCAGTTTATTAAGCTCAAAAGCACTTGGGATCTTTTCGCCAGCGTTAAGTAGTCCTAAGCAGTGACGTAACCCTTGGTTCCACACAAATCGAGCGTGACCGCAAAGAACAGCAAGCCTAGCCGCCTGATCGGCGGTAGGATCTAATCTGAATTTGTAGGCTTTGCGTATAATCATACTGTGATAATATACAGTGTCACTATTAAGTCAAGAGCTTGTCTCTCAGCTATTCCCCTCCCAGCTTCGTCGCAGGGAGCACCCTAGCTGTTTGCGATGGTTCCATGTATAAATCCCTCATCGAGCGATTAAATGAAATCACCGACGAGACTGGCGCTAAAATCGTACTCAGTTCAGCTTGGAGATGCGAAACACTTGAAGAAAGCCAAATTGAAATAAACGATATTCTGACCACCATACTGAGCCTTTATACGGATTTAGGGTTTATCCCGTAGATATTGTCATCACCTGAATCCGTCAAGGTGAAAACCAATACGTAAATTGGCCCTATCAGACTACAGAGCAAAAGCACGGTAAATGCTTTATCTGAACGGGCTGCAAAATCTGGAAACCCCGTCACAATCAACACCAATATAACTGGGAACAGTACGGTACTAACCCATCCGCCATTTCGGCCTACATCATGAAGGCGGCGAATGAGTGCTGACAAGAATGCCGGCAAAAACACCAGTGATAAACAAGGGATCGCAAAACCTAGTGTTACCATCCCCAGTTCAACCAGCCCAAAACCGATACCGGAAAACATCAAACTGAAAACCAGGGCGTACCCAATAAAAGTGAACAACTCCTTACGTCGAGCACGGCCTTCAACACTGAAGGAAAGGAGCATCGCTCGCTTAAACCAATAAAACTCCATTTCTACCCCTGTAACACAAAAAACAACATTTATGATACTAGCACAGACTGAGCGTTCGCCCCTGAAAGCCGCAAAAAACTTGGAGTTCGGGTGATTTCTTGCTCCGATTTTATAAAAAATCGTATTTTATGTGATACAATATCACCCATTGAGCGTCACCCAGAAGGATTCGGGTGGACGAATAACAAGGAAGTTATATGCAAACCCTGAAATTTAACGTTGCTACCCTAGACGAGAGCGTAGAAGGCGCCGTCCCCTTATTTGAAGCCATGAGGGATTCGCTGGAAGATGCGATTGAAGTGGCCACTCGACTTATCCAGCCGTTCGACCCCAGGTTGTGTAAATTTCACATTATGACTAAATCCCCAGACTCATTTGATCAAATAAAGCTGGCTACTGTCTATTGGGACGACAACATTTCAGACGTCACTGTCGTCACTTTTCCGCTTGAACTTGAAAAAATTTCCAAAAGTGACTAAAAATAACTTGCCATAACAACATATATGTAGTAATTTATAGTTGTTGCTGCACTGAATTGCATGCAACTCCTGCACAGTTTTCTGAGTGTGTGACGCTTTGTGTTTCCCCAAATATGTCTGCGTCACACTGCTTAGACGGAACAACCCCAGCCATGCTGGGGTTTTTTCGTTATTAGGCCTTCAAATCATCAATACTGAAAACCATACCTCGACAATAGCGCTCACCATCTTCCATGATATAGAAGGTCTCGTGAGGGATCGTCGTCTCGTATGTCCAAGACATCTCTTCTTCGCTCGCCCAATTTACCGTGATGGCTTTGGCAGATTTCTTCAACGCCAGGTACTTTTCGAGATCTTCGTCAGTATCCAGATCATCGGAAGAGCGAACAAATCCCTCGGCACCCAGCAGGCGCTCTCCAGTCCCATGAATATAATCATCATCGTTCACCGCGCCAGCAACGATAATCATGTCATCAGAACTACCAAACACTACCACCAATCCGGCGGCTTTCGCTTTGCTGAACACGGGATGATTTGAGTACAGTGGATACTCAACGCCATCCAGCTCAGCAATAATACTTTCCTTAGTTACATCGGTCATTTCGATTCCTTCTTTGTCTTTGGTTTGGCCTTAGCCTTCGGTTTCTTCTTGCCCACTTTTTCATTAACTGGGGCGCAAAATTTATTTCCGTTCTCGTGTAACGTGAATCTGTAAGGTGGAGTTTCGCTTCTCACCCCAACTTCGAGTTTCTCTATGAGCGCAGGCAGGCTGCTCGTTGCGCTGCTATCTGAACTGTAGTGGTGGCCGCCAAAATCGTTATTCAAGCGAGTGATAATCTCTGAGATATGGTATTCACCACCTTTTGCCAAGATGTCACGCACTTTGACCATGGTTCGTTTAAATGGGGTCATGTAAGTACCCTGTCCACCAGCGGCACCTGCCTGCCCGATCATCATGTCATCATTAAGCTGGCTTATAATGTTGTGTGCAGTATGACGGCTTCCAGGTTGAATGCGTGGTGACATCCGTTCCGTAACGGTGTACCTGAAACCATCAAGGAAACATTCATGGATCGTGTCACACATGGAGTGGAAGTCCCCTTCTTTTATTCCCCGACGGTACGAGCTTCTCTTGTACCACTCGAAGTCACAGGGTTCCCTTTTAACCACGTAATAACCTATACGATATTGTTTGAGGATTTCTTCCTTTAAATCGGCCATCCGAGAACTCCCGCCTTCGCCGGTAAAGGCAATTAAAAGGTGGGGTATACCGTATTTGTCTTTGTTTCTGACATACTCACTCTCCTGCATTGCCCCAACATAGATAGGCCATCGAGCGAGCTGTTCTATAACGCCGTATGAGAGGGATGATTTGCATTCGACAACCGCGCATATTGTCTCTTTAACTGCCACCCAATCTGGCCTGCCAGGGAAAATATTTGTTGTCACTTCCGGATAGAGTTTGTACCCTTTTTGACTGAAAAATCGTCGTGCAATCTCAGCGATTTCAGTCTCCTGCATCTTGTCCTGTTTTGGCATCCTGCCAACCTCATCTCGTCCTTGAATATACAATTATGATAACACAACCGTAGCAATAACGCCTATTGTATTATGAATATGATGAACTCGCATTTTTATTGGACTGGGCAACCACTTAAACAAAAAGTCATACAATAATAAAACAACAAAAATGTTGTAATAAATATTGACATTTTAAGTGTCGAAATGTTAAATTATTATTCAGACAGTAAAGAAAAAACAACGCGCTACGTCAACAGACCAATTATAAAAACAGGTTCTTAGAAGTATGAACACAACAAACAACAATATGGAATGCCCTACAGATTCATTTGCCGATCTTCTGGCAAGCAAATTGTCACACACGGATGTTGTGAGTTCAGATATTCAATACGCCATGAAAAGCATTTTTGGTGCATCAATGGTTAACACGGTAACCGCAAACCTTATGGCTGCGAATGATCCGGCTAAAATCAAAGCAATACCAAGAGAGGAAAGTAACGCTGAAATTTCGTCTTTTACTCACTTCAGTGGTGCCGATCTTAAGATTAATTTCGGTGAAAGCACAAACATTGAGCTTGGCATTCAATTCGATTGCGAAAACAGCTCTCTAACTGGTATTTCCCATCTGGTTCAAGAGGACTTTATTTGTAGCGTCACTCAGAGCGTGTTCGGTGAGAAAATCGATTTCGGTGCGTTATCTGGCTTTAGAACTGAACTCTTTGGTGAGCGCGTAAACAAGTTGTCTTTAGAGTTTTCCGTCGACAAATTGGGGTTACTCAGAACTGAACGATTGGTTGAGAATTTCTTTCGAGAAAATCAGGAATCAATGATAGGTAACTGCGTTATCTTTGATGCCGTCTTTGATGTTGTGTGTCAGAGTGCATTTGAAAGGTTTAACGATACGTATATCAGACCGACATTACCTATTTGTCGTGACAACAGTGAAAAGTGCTTCACACTTGAGTCTGCCGTTCACGAACTGGGCGCTTATCAGTCTGCGAGAAAACAAGAACCTCGCACGCTTAACAGAGAACTATTCGAACGAATCATGTTCGCTTTAAACAAGCTTTACCGCGAAATTTACGCGTTATTTGATTGCCCGTCACACAACAAGGTATACCCCTTATTCATGCGGAGAATGCTACTATCACAATTCCAATATTGAAAAGAGAGCGGTAACACAAAAGAAGTGAATATGTTGCCGTCTTCCCCTATGTTTCCTTTCGTCTTCTGAAGCCCATTAGAACAAGCCCTAGCCAAGCCATACCAAGCGAGGCCACATTCACGTTGCTAACAACACTGGACTCATCGTATACAAGAAAGATCCCTGCGTTCGATGCATTTTGGTCCGCACTGTAAGTGCCGCTACCATAATGAAACCCCCACTGGCCACTTGGTCCAAACACTGAATAAACACCACCAATATCAACGAGTCCGTAAGGCGATTCGTTTGTTACCGTCGTTCCAAATCTTGCCGCCATTAAGTCCGTCCCCCCTGCATCCGCCACTCCAGCACTATAGCTGTGATATTTTCCAAGTTCAATTTCGGTCACACTAGGAAGAACGGCATAGGTTAAAAACAGTGATTCGACTTCATCAAACGTCGGCATGCGCCAACCAACAAAAGCACCTCCCCCTTGCGCCTCAACAAACTCATTGACACTCATGGCGGTAGTTACATTCAAATCTAACCAAGTCATCTGCGTTAAAGTGTCATAGACAGCCAGATTATCCCCTTCAGTGAGGTAGTCGGCCTCTATCAAATCAGCATGCGCTGTAGCTGAAAATCCAACTCCAATTGCCGCACCGAGTAACAACATCTTCATATTTTCACTTCCCTGTTGATATTCAAAACACCGATAAAACGCAGCATTTCTTGTGCCACTAATTCATAAAAACAACAAAAATGTTGTTTTTATAGTGGGTTAATGGTAAGATTTCAGCATCAAAATAAAAAGAGACAACGCATGTTAGAAACCATTATTCAAGCTTTACCGCTCAAGGAATTAACCGAGCTATACCACGTTGGAACAATGGATATAAATAACCGAAGCGAGTACACACATGAAGGACATATGGGCCTTTCTGTCAGCGAGTTCCCTGAAGAGTGGGGAATGATAGCGTCGCTTGGTGGCGATACTTATGAGCTAACGAATGACAATGGTTTATTCATCGACTATCACCAAGTTAGCGAAGAAACATGGGAACAGGTATTTGCTTGGGGAGTTAAGGAAGGCTACGTTAAACCGCACACGTTTTTCGCGTTTGATTATGAAGATGATGAGTGGGAAATGATCCTTCGCTCCACTCACCTGACCAAAGAAGAAGCTGAAATAGAAGCTGAAGGCGAACATGAGATATTTCCCCTGCCAGGTTACGCTGGAACGGACAAATTTGCGGCTTTAGTTGGTAACAAACAACGTAACGATGCAAAATTATTGCTAACAGTGCTGGTGACTGCTTGCCCGAATATCGACGGTGTTTTATGGCAAGACACTCTGGATGTAAGCCGCCTCTCTGCTCCCCGCGCCATCATATTAAATGAGCGGATGAAACGCTGGAATATAGAAGAGGCATAAACGCACAAGTCTCCTTTATTTCACAGACTGTTAGCTATTTGACATTATCACTATAATAATGATAAATACTGGTCATAGACGCTCTCGCGAGGACGACTATGGCCATCAGAACAGTAAGAAGCAAAGAAGACATCAAGGCATTATTCCCCTGCACCATCCAGGGTGAAACATTCAAAAACCAACGCGCACTGGTTAATCGATTCGATGTCAGTAGCTCAACGCTTCAAGATAGATTGAAAGGTGGATGGCCTGTTGAAGAGGCCGTCGGGCTTATTCAACACCAGCGTAAAGGTCAACGTGAAGTTGAGGTCAACAACGTGCTTTACCCCAGCTTCGCGGCTGCTGCGAGAGCTCATGGCGTTGATCACAAAGTCGCCAGGGCACGCGTCAAAAATCCTAAGTGCCAGTGGAGTGACGAAGAAGCCGTTGAGGCCAAGTTCCGCTTTAAATACCTCAGAAGCATTTATGGCAAAAAGCCCATAGAGTATGAGGGCGAACAATACGCGAACCTTACTCGTGCAGCGAAAGCACACAACTTACCGCCTTATCTGGTACTTGCTAGATACCACCAAGGTAAAAATCTCACTGATGTGTTCTCACCTCTTGATGCCAGATACAAATCCAGAAAAGTGTGGCTACAATCTGTTGTCTCCCTCGGCGGGAAAGAGTACGAAAACCCATTTAAGGCCCCAAAAGCTGAAGGGTTATCTATGAAACTTCTATGGAGAAGACTTAGCGCCGGGTGGGATGCAGAAACAGCTTACAGCACACCTGCATCTGAAGAGGAACTGGAAGCGATGGAAAAAGAAAAAATATCGTCATAAACCATGTAGGACAGTAATAATTTCATACTAAGCTGCATTCTAATGGTTATGTCATTTCGTCCAGTTCTTCACCTGCGTTAACGAGTGATAGGATAAAATCCGCATGAACACCATGCTTTTTTGCGAGCTCATCAGTGTCGTGAATATTTTTATAATCTTCATACGCCGCAATACACCTGTCTTCACCGTATTCGTTTAACGCAATTTTAGCGGACAAAGATAAAGTGTGTTTCTGTGGTGAATTAGGGTTAAGGTTGTTTTGTTCCATCTATCTCTAACGCCGCCTTATCAAAGGTGTAAATCGTTGATACTTCTTTTTTATTTAGCTGACCATAACGCTTTGCTTTGTTAACAATCAATGCATCTGGAAAATCTGCTTGTTTAGTCTTGCCGCCTGATTTTATAGGCTTAGCATTCATAAAGTCTTTTAATGCACCCCATACAGCTTGACCATCCTCAAACGTCAAATTTGGCTCAGCAAATAGTGCATGGAGAACATTAACAATTTGATCTTTACTCAGGTTGTAGCGTTTGCCTTTTAGTGTCCAGATGGTTTCTATGAGCACCACATCAGTCACGAGTACATCTTGGTCACCTAAAATCAATTTGGTCGCTTTACTGGCCTGTGCTTCATCATCTTGCAACAAGTATCGAAGCAATATATTTGTATCAATTGCTATCATCTATTTATTGCGCTTTCTAATGAGCTTTGCTCACTGACCTGCGAGTCCACGGTAACGCCTTTTAACAAGCCTTTAGCTGCACCAGATTGTTTTTTTATAATCGAAATTACACCTTGCCTATCAACAAAGCTTTCAACATCATCGCCTGCATTAATATGCGCAATCACACACTGCTCGATAGGTAATGTAATCTGTCTTTTTGCGCTTACTTTAGCCATAAACACCTCTTTACCGATTAACCATAAGTAAAGAATACCATATCTTTACATTGTTTCAATGGGTAAAGATTAAATGTTGTAAAAACAACATAAATGTTGTTATTTGTGATATTCCTGTGTTACTCTTATCTTATCTACTGGCTGCTGCGCAGTTCACTGTCGGACAGGGCTGGTATTCAAGGTTGGTTACCTTGTCCTTGCTCCCGGGCGATGCCCGTATGGCGAACAACCATCACTACACACCATAAAACATTGTACGTCCTTATCAAAGGCTCGGCAGTGTGGACCGGAGCAAGCACCCTACTGCTGAGATAAATATAGGAACGACAATTATGCCGAATACACCGGTTATTTCTTCTATTTCTGAGACCGACTTCTTTTCACAAACTCGACAGGCGCTCGCGATCTTCAATGGCTCTGATGTCAAAAAAGACAGTCGTGTTAATGCGTTTTTAGTTACCCAATTGGCACTTAAGAACGAGCATCAATACGCATCTTGTTTTGCAAACTCTAACGCTCACAGCAAGGCCATGGAGCCAAACCTTATTGCTAAGCTCCACCAACTCATTGAGGAAGGCACCGAGACCTATATTGAAGAAGGCCTGGCGCTTTCGCGTCTACTGGTTTCATTGGTTCGTATCGCAGACATAAACGAAACTCAGTTCAAAACTGCGCTGCTTGACGCTTTTGGTGACGAGTTACTGTCTGAATCAAACTCTGATCCTGAAGGATTAATCTTTCACAACTTAAAAGCCATGAACGCATTTATCGACTCTATTGATAGTGACACATCGAGAACCTGTAAAAAATGCGCTTTTGAAATTACAGCGGGAGGCTTCTGTACGAATGACCTGTGCCCTTATGAGGATTACCCTCAATCCATGGCACTTGATGAAATTTATGACGAGAGCATTCCAGCTAGAGAGATCCGTATGGTGAAGAAGCGGATCCCCATCTCTCTATCGGTCGAAACCGATGATGGAGAGCATGTCATCGAATTTAGTGCTGAAGATTACTTCTTTACTGCGCTCAAAGACGGAACACTGGCCCAAGACATAGCGGCGCTTGAAGGGTGTGATTTTTCCTGTGATGGCCCTGTTGATACCGTCGTTGAATTCTTTAGTGACGGTGAATCTAAAGATCTTCTCGATTACTGTATTGCTGACCAAAAGCTTGGGGGCGAGACAGGTTACCAGGCGACGATTTGCAAAAAGGACGTACGTTTGTGGCTTTCACGGTATGCCCCAGAACTTGCCAACTCCGTGACGCTATAAGTATAAAAAGGCCAGAGTTCACTGGTCTTTATTTTATTTGTTGGGTTGTAAATAAAAATATAACTTCGGGTAAATATTCTATGAGTAAGAAAATAAAACTGTATCACTATACAAGGGCTGAAATTCAAAGCATCGAACAAAAAGGGATATTAATTCGAACTATCGAACAAACACGGCGAGATTTCATGGAACAGTACAAATCCAAGTTATCCAGCCAGGCTATTGAACATTTCACATCTTCTTGGGGGCATGAATGTGAGGATTTTAATATAGATGCACAGCATTCAGTTTGGTTCGTATCTAAAAGACCTGAAGAAAACTGTATGGGGGTATTCTACTTGGTTAGCATGTATGGTGGTGAAGTAATTAGCATGATTGGAGAAGGTAATGAAGACTCTAAAAGGTTTTTGGAGTCTATCGGTGAGCCTTTGGAGGTCGTTTGTAGTATCCCTGAAGACGATCCTAGTCTTGTTCGCTACGGAAATACTGAATGTAGATTGCAGAGGGCTGTTATGCCTTCAGAAATCATTGAAATCAACAAACTGTCTTGCAATCCTGCAAAGTCTGAATGGAAATATTAAACTATTTAACGGAGCAATAATCATCTATTTTTCAACGCATTTTGATATATGATTTTAAACAGATCCCCATTAGGACCTTTTAGATTAAATGATGTGAACGAAATTAATACACTAAATACAACAAAAATGTTGTTTTTAACACCTCGTTTTGCTATTATATTTCCATCAAATAAAGAGCAAACGGGGAAACAAATGAACATTATTGCAAAGTACAATTCAGATTGGGGAACATGCACTGTTACTTCAGACTGCCAGATAGATACAAACGACCTTCGCATCACTGAAATCAAGACGGCTGACGTTGAAGGTTTAGATCTGGAACATTGCGAACGTGAATATGTAGAGCTTCAGTTGGACAACGGAAACACTATTCAACTTCCAGTTGAAGATGGTGATTTAACGCAAGAAGGCCGAAACATACTCCAAGAATCGCTTTCTTCACTTCCCATACAGAAAATTTCCAGCATGCCTATGAGCTCAGTTAAAGTGTTGGGTTCTACACTGGATGCCATCCAGTCAGAATTTGATTGCTTTACTCGAACTCAAGATGCGGATGAAATCATACTGGACGCGGTATCTCTTGGAGAAGAAGAGGTAAGCAACCTCTCCTTCATTTTAGGCTTCGATGCAGAGCCTCTTGCCGGTGGCTATGTCACGTTTCATAAGGGGTGATGTCATGTCTGTTTTAGAACACGCTTTAAACGTCGATGAAGAAGCCGTTGCGGAAAGTGAGGGTTGGGGTCTCTTTGAGTCCGAAGACGATTTTCAGCTACAGAAAATTGATGAAATGGACACCTTCAAGACTGATGAGCAGGCACACGTTTTTGTGAAATCCCGCGTCGATGAAGGGTCCGCACTTCATATCAAGGTAAAGACGTTCCTTGAAACGCATTCAAAGCATGAGCATGACATTGTGTTCGGGGACGCATAAAAGTTAATCTTGGACTTATGGCCGCGTACTTAACGCGGCCTATTGAGAATAGGATTCGGCACCATGGTACGTTCAAGCACCAAAGATAAATCTGAAGCTTTATCGTTTTAAACTACTCACTACACATACTGCTGGGCTCTCATGGCTTTTTTCGCTAGCCTATCAACATGTTCATTCACCATACTATCGTGAGACTTCATGCCACGATGTCCTTTTACCACTCTAAGCGACACGGACTTGAAACGACTGAACAACAACTCCACATTTGCCCAGGCATCCGTGCTATTTTCCGCTTCCCGCTCAACATAGTCGCTATCAGTGACAACCACTACATCCATTGATTTTGATACCTTATCTCCAACGCTCTGATTCAGAAACATAAGAGCGCATGAGACCGCCTTCATCTCAACCAGGTTCGAATCATCTGGCTCTACCCCCAATGACAAATCGTATTGCTTACCATTGAAGCTAAATGTAGCCCCTACCCCGGCGCTCTTGGGCTTTCTTGAATACGCGCCATCACAATATAACTGCATTGTATTATCTCAATTTAATCCATTTTTAATGTTTCAAGTATCACACATTGGGTTATTTAAAACAACAAAAATGTTGTTTATTTGTGTGTTGTCGTGTACCATGTCACCTATGATTTAAAAAGAGAATTGATAAACCTATGTCAAATAAAAAAGGGACTGCGTTTCGCCCCTCAAATTCAGATAAGCAGGAAATGGCAGGCCGGACCCATCAAAACGCTGACATTCTTATGGCCATCGAATCAGGCCGATTTTCCAGCTTAGATGAACTTAAGGCTATGCTTCAGTCAGAAGCGACACTTATGCAGGCACTAATGAAGTGCGACGACGTATGGTTTACCGATAAAAATAGCTGCATTGACATCAATCATAGCCTTGCGCTTCAAAAGCAAGCTGATGAAGCAAAGAAGTCCAGCGTTGCGTTCGATTTAGGGACGTTTCTTGGCGACATCAATGCCAGTATTAAATAAACATTTATAGAGAGACACATAGAGCATGAATGCTGCACAGTTTAATCGGAAGGCCCCTAGCTTTCCAGAATCAGGGATTGAGTTTGTAATTGAAAAAACCTTCGACATGTACGACGGTTTGACAACAATGGGGATTGTTCGCGCGCCGGATGATCAATTGTATTTTAGATACTGGACAGGTGAATCCCGTGAAGAAGGTTGGATTTCGTTTGCTATTGTTCCTGTTGTTGAAGAACAAGTCGATGCCATCGCTAATGGCAAAGTCGATATTCGTGAGTTCCTATTAACCAATAAATCTCACATCATCACTTACGCCACCAGTTCAAATGGTCAGTACATTGAAACTGATCGCAGCAAAATGCATATTGAGCGATACAGACAATTAGTTGATGGTGAAGTCCCAATGTATCCTTATTTCATCGGCATGGATGATGAAGACGACACTGAAGAAGAAGGCTAAATTTTCTTTGTACCCAGTAGATTCTTTGGGTGCGCTAATGTTATACTGAAATCCGCTAGGGAGGTAGGGTGTGAACTCGTCGGTAGTTTGTTTCCCCAAACAAATGTGGCTACCCTTCCCTAGCTTCAATTTAACAACATTTATGTTGTTTTCACCCCTCTATTTTGTTATCCTTTCTGTATCGAAAATAAGAAAGGCTTAGCATGAAAATCATCGGTAACATCGAAGTAGGCGATAGCGTACTTATCTTTACTCGCCCAAATGAAGAACCAAGACAAACTACAGTTAAGTCTATCGGTGATTGGAGCGTATCTTTTGAAGATGAGACAAACCTTTCCCGCTATCATAGAGAAGACTCTAGCACTCTCGTCATTAAGACTGATGATCCTCGTGTCACTGAGTTAAAAAAAGATCACCAAGCTTATCAGGTTATTACCTACCTCGGCTGGCGCACATCTCGCAAACTTGAAAATACGGAAATACGTGATGCAGTGATTAATTTAATGGAATTGATCAATGCTGAAGACATGAATGATGATTTAGACAAGCTTCATACCTTAAGTAGCGCGAAAAAAGAGCCTGAGTATATTTATCGAGCTTTGGAAAAATTACACAAGGAACAGTGATGAAATACCGCGATTTATTTCCATACGCCAACCGTATGCTTGGAATGCAGGAACACAAAGTTGAGCGAGAACACGCCACGAACACTACTGAGCAAGCGCTTATTGTTATTGCCAATCTTAAATCTGGTCAAACATTACCGCTTGAAGGTGATTATTCGCAGATCACCGTCGATTTTATCAGTGATGGGGCCATTACCTTCACACCAACACCAGGCGACGGTTCAAAAGTGACTCTTGCGGCAGATGCCTTGCGCGATAGCGAACTTGTGCGCGCAATCACAGCGACCTTGGATACTGTTGGCCCCGCATACACACACCCTATATGCAAAGTGATTGAAGGCGACCCGGCTATTTTCAGATTGAGAACTCAAGAAGGCTACGTCATTGGCGATGCGCTTTGTCTCATGAGCGGTAATGTAGGATACCCAGATAAAGTGGATGCCACTCCAGAATTTGAAGATGCCAATGCTGCTGCCAACGACATTAAAGCGCCCGTTACGGCAGAGCCCAGCACACCCGTCCAAGGTGATTTGTTTGCCTAGTTAGAAATCATTGGCGGCCAGCTTTGTTTGCGGGCTGCCTTATGGGGTTTCCACCAGAAAAGATACGCCATCCACATACTCATCCCTGCTGAGTAAAGTAAGATAGGCCCCAGTGACAAGATCAGGATCAAGGTCACATCCATAATGATCTCCTTCCTTTAGCTTTGGGAACCTTTAATACTAACACTTTTTTCACAAGCTGAACCAAAAACAACAAAAGTGTTGTGCTAACCATCTATTCTTGTTATGATAATTCCAGTTTCGCAAGTGAAATAGCTGTAAGCCGTTACTGGGTCCATTGCCCGCAACTCCCACCGAAATGGTGCAAAGTATGATTAATACAAAACGGTACATCGAGTACGTCACGTAACCGAAACTTTCATTGGTGCGTGTTTTGTCTTGGGAGTTCACGAAACGATAGCACTGACAAGTTATTTGGAGTTACACATGACAATTTTATCTTATCCTTCAGAGCAGGCTTTTCTTGATTATTCAATGGCATTATCTAAACAACTGCCAAACGTTAAGCTTAATACGCTCCGCAAAGCCATGGCTGGCGTTGACCACTTCCGCAAGATAGAGAGTTACCGTACAGCACTAAAAGCCGCTGAGGTCTTCTCAGGGCCACTAGACAGCGTTGTATACTTGGACGCAGCAGATACGCTCAACATTCGTATTTCCCACGAATTACCTTATGGTATCAGCGATTGCGAAGATGCCGCCATGGTTGAACGTCTAAATGGGAAAATTGAAGTGATCCTTGGCGGAGAAAGTGGCTACATTTTACAAGATTTCTCTACTGATAAACGAGATGACGGCCTTTATGACATCTCAGCGTATGCAAGTCTTGATGACGCTGAAGAAGACGACATCTATCGCATCCTGAAGCACTTATTTACGGGCGACAGAAAAGAGACGTTCAACACATACCGCGTCGCCAAACATGCTTTTGACAAAGCCGTTGATTACATCGCAGATGATGACTCTGAAGGGGTGCTTGAACTGGAGGAATCCGAATACCCTATTAATGTGGATGAATTCATGCTCCCGTTCTCTAGTGACGATGTACGAGATGCCGTTTCTGATGAAACAAGAAATACGTTTGATCAGCATGTGAAAGACGAAACGCGCGATATGGATTTAGAGCTTGAACAAATCTCAGCGCAATCTGGGCAAGACTTAATGGCCACCATCATTGAAGAAGCGCTGAGAAAAATCAAAGTGCGCACTAAGATTGTTGGCAAAAAGCAAGCAATCACCAGTGATGCTGATGGTATCATTTTTGAGCTGGCTCATGATATGGTTTTAAACAAACTTTAAGTTAACGTGGGGGCGGCATTGACGCCCCTATCTCACGTAGGTATTAATGTGAATAAAGATGTGACATTTGCCCGAAAAAGACCTTGTTCAAATTGCCCATTTAGAAATGATGAAAAGGCGATTGAACTTCGTGACGGTCGGCGGGAAGACATCATCACATCCCTTCTCACTGGGCGCGAAGTCTCATTTAACTGCCACAAGACGGTTTATGGTGATCTTGATGACATCATTGATGGAAATACACCACCAGCAGCACCGAGCGTTTGCCCGGGCGCAGCCGCTGTCGCCAGAAAGTTTGGTCGGGATATGGTTATCATCCAGGTTGGCACTCGCATGGGCGTCATTGAAAGCAACTTTCTTGACGATGCGCTTTCGCGCACCATCGAACCAGAATCACTACATATAAACAAGAAGGACGTGCACCTTTAGGCACGTTTTCTCATTGGTTCAATTTCCGGCTTTTCTGGTGCCGGATTATCAACAGCCATATCCATTTGTGATGCAGAAATCTTTTGGCCAGTGGTCTTGTACACTTCCATAAACAGCGCGCCTTTCAACTGCTCTGGCGTCAAGTTACCTAAGAACTCTTTATGCAGCTTCATTGCCGTTTCACGCAAGCTATCAGGCTGAACCATAGACGCTCTGTTGGCTCGCTCCATCAGCATATCTACCCCATCCACAATATCTTTTACCGCATCGTAAAGTGAAAGCCCCTCATCGTGGGCGCCATCCCAGTGAAGGTCGTTAACCATATCAGCTGCGGCCGACGGGATCACTTTACGCATCAGTTCATCACCCATCTTTGCGTAATCACCCAGAGACATATTTGGATCGAACTTGGTCGACGCTTCAGCAGTAATACCATTAAGCTCCAATGTGGCCGTATTTACGGAATCAGAACCATTCGCCCCGAGCATTGGTTTAATATGATCTGAAGGGAGGCCCGCGCTTTGTAACAGTTCTTTCTCCACACGTAATGCGAAATCACTACCCTTCGGGGTTAATTCATAATACGTTGCACCATCATCTTCAGCGGCAACTTTGGCAAGCCCCGCATCAACCAGGCGCTTAATTGGCTCGCCATCTGGTACACTTAGCTTGTCATCGTGAAAATCATCAAACACTGTATCGTCTTTAAACATAGCATTCAGCGTTTTTAACGCCCTTGCTTCATCCATGGGTTCTGCAACCGTAGGTGGAGATACATGACTTTGCGATGCTGCACTTTGTTTAGAAACGGGCACACTTTCCTTTGCTGGTTTTTCTTGCGCAGTCTGTGATGGAACATCATCAAACGTTAAAGTTTCCTTAGGCTTATCATCAGAACCACCTACAAACCGCTTAAAGAGCCCCTTAGCTCTGTCGCCAAGTGATTCTTTCATTTCAGGTCCATAAGCAGTGATAATTCGCCCGAAATCAGCAAATTCATTTCTGAGTTTTTTTATCTTTGACTTCGGTTTGGCAGGTACAAGGATGTCGAACTGGTTAAGCAGCTTCATCAACTTCTTGTCTGTTCCATTCGGATCCAGTTCACTATTATGTGCGCGTGCTATAGCTTCTTGGAATTTAGGGTAAGTAAACCCTGCCTGCTCAAGCACTAAAGGCGCAATTGCCATCACTTCTTTCGTCAAGTCATCTAACGGGTGGTCTTTACTGACATTGAACATCATTTTGGCAAACAGCAAACGCATTTTACCTTTATCTGTGATCCCGTAATATGTCGCACTATTACTTTTGGTTTTCTCATGAATAAAACCCTTACCGACCGCGCTAGTGACGATATTTGCCAAATCAGTCCATCCGGTTACACGGTACTCGCTATTACGAACCTGAAAACCTCGTTCATCTTCTTTTTGTGCAAAATACAATACCTTTTCCAAGGTGAATTTCTTAGCCATGTTCTCTCCATGAACCCTGTTAGGTCGCTATCCCTGCTATGTTCTTTGATGTTATCACAGTTGCTTAATCTTACATCTACACCTATCAATAAACAACAAAAATGTTGTTTTAATTGTGTCTTTTTGGTATGATGTTCACATCAAAACTAAGATGGTGGAAAATAAATGACAGCAGTAAACAATATTATTTCTGGTACGGCCGCAACAATTAGCGAGTCAGATCAGAATTACAGAAAAGTATTAAGCGCTCTTTATGTTGAGCTAGCTGAACGTTCATTTTCCTACCTAACTGAATCTGGCGGTACTGACAAAGGTTTTCCATTCTCGTACACAAATGAGCATGGCACATTCAGTCTGGGGATCGTGTTTGCACCTGATTTAGCATCAGCAACTTCGCAAATCTCACAATTCAACGAAGTCGTAACCTCGCGTGCGTTTGAATCGGAAAATGACAACCACCAAATCACCGGCTTTATGACTAAAGAAATGATGATTTCTCGACTCAACCAAGCCGCCGTAGAACTACCTCTACTTAACTACATCGAAAATAACTAACTAGGTAAGGCCAGCTAATGTTTTTGTCCTTTAAAGGGCGTGAGATGCCTTCTCCGGGTGAGTTGGTTCGCGTTTATCGAAACCTACCTAAACCACCTTACTACTCAATACGAGCAGAGGAAGGCGAACTGGACGGGCTCGTGCTTGGTCACGCTAAAGCGGTGATCATTGAGGACGTGAAGTTTCTGGTTGGGGAGAAATCCCGTAAAACAGTTATTCGCAATGGCGTTCGAGGTGTGCATGCCTACGCCGTTGGTCGTTTTGTGGCGGCATATGATGAGCCGCCAGCAGAGTTTTTAACTGATAAAGCCAGTCAAGTGACCTACCAGCCATTTGTTTATGGACATTTCTTTGATCGCAGAGAGCCGCTTAAGCCAGTGACAGAAATCAATAAATGCTGCCTTTTCGGACCAGACTGCCTCATCCCTTAAAGCGCTCACTAATCGCGCGTAGAAGCGTACTCAAACCAAGAAACAAGTGCTTGTCCGACATAACCTGTGGCAAGCCCAACAACACCCATGGCGGCAAACTCCATATAATGACTACCTTTAAACACGATACTAATAGCGTTTATCTTGAATGAGGCATAAATAAAAATGGATGATGTCAGTATTATCACCGTGAAGTACATCACTGCACTTGTGGCCTTAATGCCATCACTAAATTGATATTCGGCGAACCTTGACATAGCGAGGCTTATCAAAAACGCAGCAATCCACGCCAAGTCAGGAATGGTAAAACCAACCGCAAAAGCGCCGGCTATCAGGTACAATATAATTCTAGCTTTTTTTCTGTCCCGGGCAATTTCACTTTCAGGCTTTTTCGGCGTTGCGCGTTCAATTGTGCGGACAATAATGGCAAATAACGAGCTGAGCCAACTTTTATTTTCAGGCTGAAGTTCCTTTACTGCTTTGTAAAAAACCAGGTTAAAGAAAACCAGGACCATTCCAGATGATATCCAGCTGTAAAGATAACCGTATACATCATTGAATCGATGCGTTGCCAGCAGCGTACCGAAAGATAAGTATGATGAAACAAAAAACATAAAGACGTGCAGGGTTAACGTTGCCTGTTTCTTTATCTCAACCTGTTGTTTGGGAGTTCTTTTTTCCATATTACCTCATAAATCTATGTTAACTAGAGCCACAATAATATTTGAAAATCCTTCCTCAAACTAAATGCAGGGTTATGCTTCAGTGGTAGATGAAGTTAATTCACCTTCCTATGCTATTTTTCATCCGTATTGAATAGCGCTTCGTTCTGCTCCCAGAAGATACCGGCCTTTACTCCCAGGTACCGAGTGCTTCTGCCCGCAATGACGCCACCATCATTGAATTGCATCAACCACTCCAGATCAACCAGTCTGGCAATTGTGTCTCTGTCAGCGTTGGGGATATCATCCCATTGCAAAACGGGCTGTTTCATGAGTTTTTTGACGTAGTGGAGCTCTCGTTCTGAAAGTTCGACCAGTGCTTGAATAGACTCTTTCTCAGACTTAATTTTGGCCACAACTAATACGGCCATGACAATATTAACCAGTAGGCTTAAACCTAAACCAATCCATAGTCCCAACATAACATCATCCTTGATTTACTTAACGACACGCGCCCTTAAGAAAGCACGCCCTTTTCCTTTGTAATATTCGCCAACGAAAGTCCTTCCCTTAACGACACGTTCACCAGCACGATCCTTACCTAAGGAGTCCGGAGATATCGGTCGCCAATGCGCAGTCACAGACCATGATTCAAGCCATCTAACCCTTTCTCTACCTAAGCTCTGAACGGGCTCACCTTTGCTCTTTTTGGGCGTCTGAGAGCAATAAATAACATCCTTGGGGATATACTGCTGCTTGCGTCCGGCGCTATCTTTGAACTTGGCCTTGCCAGCTCGATTAACCAAGCCAAACTTTCTTGAATGCATACGCTCAATGTAATGCTTGGCCAGTGTTCTGTACTGAAGGTAAACATCACCTGATGATTGCTCCCTCAAGATCTTGCCGTCTTGCCATGCGGTTAGCCTATCACTATCTACCGTGAATATTTGGTACCGTTCACCAAGATACATGTCAAACGCGAAGAAATAGTCATCGGGACCACGTTCCTCACAATACAGGCACATGGTTCGAAAGCTATTGCTAACCTCATCAGATGTCAGAGGCTTATCATTTGACAATTCAATTGAAAATTTGGCGAACGGCGAGGCCAGGATATCCCCATCGTCCAGTGACAGATGCTCCGGCGCCAAATCCGTTTCAGGCGAGAAAATGTAGGGTTGAATATCAGTGTAATCCCTTGGAAGGGAGCGCATCAGTTTTAGTATGTGCACTGCGTTATTGCCTCAATAATTCTTTCAGCCTACTTTCCGTCAACGGCTCTCCAATCAATAAAAGGGCCGAGACCGCAGCCTCGAACCCTTCCGCTCGCGCCCCGGGAAATTCATCCCACGCGTCATTGGTTTCTTGTAGGTAAGTGTTTAATGCATCAACGATGGATAGTATATCGCTACAATCTAAACCGATATTTTGCTGAGGTATGATTTGATTAAATCTATCAATCACGCGTCCCCGCTCAGTTTCGGTCAGGTTGCCACTTACGACATCATTGTAATCAGTTTGATGCATGGTGATTTTATTTTAATAACATTATCACCATGATAACCAAACGACATCATGCAATCAATAAATACCTACTCGCCACGCCCCATTGTTGGCATATGACGGTCAACATTACCGATAACAACCTTCCCACCTTCAATGGCAAAGTAAACACGCAACATATTCTGAGCGGTGTTATCTTTACCCAGCTTCAAGTGGGCTTTACAGTCATACTCACGACCATCCACGTTAAATACACGAGGGTAAGATGCTTGCGTCACGTTCGATTCGCGGAATGCCAACTCTGTTTTCGTGAACAAGCTGAAGCAGCCGGCAGAACCTTTTTCCGTGTATGTGTCCACGAACTGCTTTGAGGTCAGAGTTAGCAGCTTTTTAAACAGCAACTCAATACGTTCAAAACCGCTTTGTTTCTCAATATCATCCATCAATGATTTTGAAATAAGCATGGTGTCACCATTAATAATAAGGACGGCTTGCACCACTTCGTACACACTCGCCCGACCTGCATGAATTTTCATGATCAGATTTGACAACTCCACGTCTCCGCCAACATTAAATGAAGATGACTGAAGCTTCTCAACTTGAAGCTGCAACTTGTTTGTAAGCTCTGTCTTTGAAAGTAATTGACCACGGAGGTCACGTACTTGCCCTTCTAGTTCATTCACTTCCTCAACAGCCATATCAAGCAACTCTTTTTCGGACAGGTTGCCTTTCTCTGCATCAAGCACTGCTGCATAACCATCGCAAAAACGTTTCACGGCTTCCAAGTATCGATCCTTGGCAGGTTCTGCACCAGCACGCTTAGCCTTTTTACTTTCATTTAAAGACGCAGCATCACGCGATTTCAATTCCGATAATTCAGAAAGTCGCGTAATGTTTTCCAGCGGCGCTTTACCTAACTCAAGCGCTTCATTTTCATACTTGGCAATTGCTTTTTCGAGCGCTGCCGAATCTGGAGCATCTGCAATAATCTTTTCACAGTCTCTCTCGATGGTTTTAAAGCTGTTCAGCAAGCTGGTGGATAAATCCTTCAACTTGGTTGCCTTAATTGGCTCAGGCTTGGGTAGAATGTCGTTAACCTGCTTTTTCATCTCGGTTGCGACAGACTCATCCATTTTAGCTAGCAGTGTAGCTAAAGTGTCTGTGTACCCCTGAAGATTTTTAAGTAGTGTAATTGATGCATCAAGCTGATTAACGAATGCGCCGTCGAAACTGAATATTTCACTCAGCGCCAGGTGAACCCGTTTATCATCAAAGTTATCATTTTCCATCACATCGCTAACTTCGAGGCAAACCGCATCTGCGAGACACCACGACAAGCCGCCGTTGTCTTTAACGAAATCAACCATTCTTTCCAGCGCAGAGAAATACAACCAAGGAAAGTTCTTTACTGTGATCAATGTGCGGTATTCTTGGTACACCAGATAGAAAAGCGCAGGCTGAGTGAAATAAACCGATAGTGCCCATAAAAATTTCACCGCGCTGTGGATATTTTTCTCAGACTCTAGGTCTTCAATGGCAAGATCCGCCAGCGCAGCCAGGCATTTCTGTTTCAGATTATCTGATGAGAAGTAGTGCGCATATAGCTTCACTAAAAATGACAGTCGTTTAGCACGTTCACTCTTATGAGGGAAATCACTACTTATGTTATCCAGCAGCTTGTTTGCACCATTTTCATCAAAGATATCACTTACGCCTGCTCGTGATTCAGCAAAATCAGAAATATGGCTAAATAGGATTTTTCCGCGCTCAGGAGAAAAGGTGCCTTGAAGGAAAGCTTGTTCCTGTATGCATGATATGTATGAGTCCGTATTAACCAACATATAGCGATTGAACAGCTTTTGGTTATTTAAAGCTTCAAGCATCTCAACATGTCTTGTCATGTCTGAGTTAAACAACTCTTTATCCAGTGTGGATGTTGAAACTTCGTTACCTAAAAATAGGATATGGTCCGTGTTCTCGACCATTTTATCGAACGGATTGTCCTTGGCCCCCTCAACGTCGAATCCAGGGGTTTTACTTTTGATGAGCTTCTTTACTATGCCCGTAACTCTTACGGCGCTCGATACTTCGGTAAAGTTTTCTGTTGCTACTGGGTTAAATGGAAACCCAAATGCAAAATATTTGGCAAACATACGTACATCCTTTGTACTTTGTAACTACGTCCTTGAACCTACAATATAATCATTTCCATAACACAACACAAGTGTTGTTGATTTAAGTGCGCGAAAAACATTCATACCAATCGCAAATCTAATCAGAAACCAATATTAAACAACTAAATTGTTGTGTTATTTGTTGCGGTTTGGTATGTTATTTAATAATAAAATAATGAGCTAGGAACCAGCATGGAGCATGGACTTCAAAACATATTTCTGCATCACTCATACTTCCCTTCGGTACTGACGAAGGTTAGCTGCAATGCACACACTAACATCACCGGTGGAAATGGTGCAGGTAAGACAACACTACTTAGCCTGATCCCCATTTTTTACGGTATGGAACCAAGTAAAATGGTCAGCAAAGCCGGTGATAAAAAGAACTTTGTCGGACACTATTTGCCATCTCCAAAATCGATGATTGTCTTTGAATACTCACGTATGGGATCACTATGTTGTGCCGTTCTTTATCGAAATCAGCAAAGCCTAGAATATAGATTTGTTCAGGGTGGAGCTGAGGACGTTTTGTTTTCGGAAGGTGCTTTAGAGCAGCTTAGTAAGTATCAGGACGCAAACCAGTGGTTAATGCAATCTATTGGTCAGGGTACAGAAGTCAGTAAACAGATAAAAACAACGAAAGACTATCGTGCCGTCATTCAAAACAACAAGAATGTCTTGCGTCAAAAAAGACAAAGAGGCGACTCTTTACTCTCTGTTGCCGGTCAGTTTTCATTGTGCGATCCAGTTTATGAAATGAAGCACATTGAAGCCATCACGTCTGTTCTAATGAAGAGCGACAAGCTGTTAGCTAAATTTAAAACGATGATTGTTGATGCATTCCTTGCTGATCAGATTGAAGTAAATGCTTCGCCATACCACAAACATGACAGTGAATATATCGACAACCTCAGGTCATTAATTGAGCTTGAAAAAAATCACTCTGAATTTGAGCATGCGCTCTCCAAGAGAAATGAGATCGAACGGCTTTGGTCGCGTTTACTTCACTTTCGTTCCCTTGTTAAAGAGCGGTTATTAAGTGTCAGCGCGGAATTAAGCTCAACACAAGATCTCATTGGGCAAAAGGTGGCGGAGCAAAAAGCACAACTCCTTGTGTTCGGTGAGAAGATAGAGACCTTAAGCTCTGAACACCACAGCACGAAAGGTGAACTTACTTCTTTATCATCTCAAATAAAGCGCATCTACGATAAAAAAGATGAATGGGAATACCAGCGAAACATCTCAGAAAAGTGCACTGAAGTTGAAAACAGAAGTTCTCTTAGAGCCGCTCTTAGTGATGCTGAAACGCATTATCAAAACTTGCTTGAGGTAGTTAAATCAGAGCGTTCAGAACACGATGTCAAAGTCTCTAATGTTCGTGTTAAAGCCGCAAAACAACGCGAGAAGTTAACAGCCATAATTGATGACTTAAAGACTCAAGTGAGCGCTGTCGAGCGTGAGACCGATCGCTTTATTGCTGAAATCAAAGAGAAACATCGCGCCCAGGCCGATGAATACCGCGAACAACGTAAAGAGGGAGAACTTGCCCGTTACGACGCCATATCAGAACTTCGGTTTAAAAAGAAAGAACTAACATCTTTGACCCAGGATGAAATATCGCGAATAGATAGCATTCAAAGTCAACTTGATGAGATCGAGGGGAAACTGGCCGGATCTCTTGAGTCGCTAACAACCTGTAAAAGCAACGTCGCCGAATTACAGACCAACAAATCTACAAGGCTACAACAGCGTCAATCTTTGACACAGGATTACGACAATCTACTTAGGAAGCGCGAAGACCTGATCCGCAGGATAGAGCCGGAAGAAAATTCACTCCGGGCTTATTTAAACGAAACCGCCCCTGATTGGCATCTATCGTTCGGAAAAATTATTCGACCAGAGTTGCTGGATAGGAAAAACCTTAAGCCTACCCCATCTGAATATGACAACGGTATATTTGGTTTAACACTAGATCTTGAAGCTGTGGAACTTACAGAAGAAGCTCAATCTGTCGAAGTGTTGAAACAAAAAGAGGTTGAGATCAGCAAGGACATCAGGGCTGTCGACGAGCAGTTAAGTGAGCTATCGTCAACTATTAAGCAACTAGACTCTTCCATCTATACAGCAACATCAGAAAGAGACTCTGTTGCTCACCAAGTTAGTGAGCTTGAGAGAACCAAAGAGAGACTGAGACTCGCCTTAAAACAAGAGCGAGCCGCAATTGAAACAGAAAAGGCCAACAAACGAAAAACCATCGATCAAGAAATCAGTGACTCTCAGAGTCATTATGATGCCTATATGCGTGAAACCCATGACGTTTTAAAGAACATCGAAGCGCAATCCTACTCTACACAAGAAGAGTACAAAGTATCTCAGTCTGACAAGCTTGGGGAACTAGAAGAGCTCATTTCTAGCAATAGAGCAATGATTCAAGATTCCGTAAACAGCGAGAAACAACGGATTTCCGACTTAAACGATGCGTTCTCTCGACTTATTGAGAACAAAGGGATCTCCGCAAGTGTCGAGCGTGAATCAAAGGAACGTTACTCAGCGGCAAAAAGTCGATTAGAACTAGCAGAATCATATGTTGACGAAGTGGCTGACTATCGTCGCTGGATGGACGCTACATGGTCAGGTTTACAAGGGATGGAGCTGAAAGAGGCAGAACTGAAATCTCTTGCATTGCAAAGCGAATCTCGATTAAAAGAAGCCAAGTCTGCCATGAAGGATTTTAGCAAAAGTTCGGCTGATGAAATCAACGGATTAAAGGACAGAGAGAGTGAGCTGGTTACCATTAAGCGCTCGCTATCTGGTGTAGAGCAGTCCTTATATAACGATGAAATAAATATTCCCGCCAACCACCCTGTTGCAGAGGCGCTAAGTGATTCGTTACCTGTCGACGTATTGATATCGCAATCTAGCGAAACGGCTTCCCTGATCAAGCAAACGTTGCAGAGTATTCGAAATGCAGTTAGAAAAGTTGAAGCCATCCTGCTTAGCTCTGACAAGAAAAATAAAATAAATGATCACTGGATTAGCATTAAAGACAAAATCCAGCGAGAAGGATTTGAGGAATCAACAGACGTCTATTACCTTGAGTGCGCAAAAGGCATCGATCGATTGATAAATACTGTAATTCCTGATGTGAAACAACTGACTGTTGAACAAATAAGAAGTGTCGGTGAAGGTTACATTCGCTTCTATCAGACTCTTGATACGCTAAACAGCAAAGTTCGAAGTGTATCGTCCATTCTTGGTCGAGAAATAAACACCAAGAACAACTTCCCAGACATTGGTAGCATAACCGTAGAGTTAGTATCCAAAGTTCAAGAATATGCTATATGGACGGAACTGGGGGCATTCAGCAACCAATGGGAGAAATGGATTGAAAATGACAGAAATGCACTACCAGACGCATCTTTTTTAAGTGCCTTTCAACGAGCCATTGACGGGATGAAGGCTGGTGGTATTGAAGGACTTCGCAATGCTCGCAACGCAAACACAATTGAGCCATTGATTGACGTAAAAATCTCTCTTGTTGAAAACAATCGACTCGTCGTTGTAAGGAACGATCAGGATTTGGAAGAGGCCAGTAGTGAGGGGCTTTCTAAGCTAGCCATTATCATTGTATTCTGCGGAGCAACTCGCTATCTATGCCCAGACCCGAACGCAAGAATCCATTGGCCCCTTGATGAGTTAGGGAAAATATCAAACGAGAACGTGAGTCTTCTATTTGAATTCATGGATAGTCATAACATTAATCTGTTTTGCGCACAGCCAAACCCTAATGAAGTGTTACGTAAGTTTTTCCCAATAAAATGTGAGGTTATTAGAGGCCATGGGATCCGACGCTATCGTCCAAAGTTAATGGATGACAGCCCTAACCCGCTACTTTCTAACACTTCGCCACAGGAGGCTTAACAATGAGTTACTCACCCATTTTTGAAGAAGTAATCATGCAGCTTCTTGCTCAAAGTGTTGTTTGTGAAATTTCGTCACCAGAGTGTTTTCGATTCGTCGAACAAGAGCACAATCGTGAGCAAATTGATAAGCATCTTCATGCAATCGGCCGTCACTTAGCTCAAACGTCAGACAAGTTAGGGTACTTTTGTGCTTACAATGTTTTAGATACATCTAAAAAGCGCAGTCGTACACAAAAACAGTTTGAGTCATTCGTTATTGACCTTGAGGGGATCATTGATTGGCTTCGCCTCGTTCGGTCTATAGATCAGGACTCCCGGCCATTGGTGGCTGGTGCTCAAGTTAAAGAGTCTGAATTACTCTCTGCTATAGAAGAGTCAAATTCACTTAAACAGCAGCTTGAGAGCATTTCCCAAAAACTAAAAACTGGCGGCAAATCAACCGAAGCACGTGCAAAACTAACCGCTGTTTTAAAATATTTAGTTGAACAAAATTATCTTAAACCAATGGGCGGTACCGGCACTCAATTTATGGCGACTGCAAAATGGTCTTTACTCTACGATCAACTCGATTTTATTCGCTCATATGATGCAATAGAAATAGCATCAGAAACTGAGCAACAAAGAGAGTTGCTGTAATGGGGCGCCGTGAAGATGCGAAAGCAGCTGTCGGGGCGCTACATCGCCATACTGACGCTCTCAGCGATGTTTGCTACTTAAACCAAGGGCAAATAGATGAAGTGGCAGATAACGACACAATGATATCCACGCTTCAGAAAAACAAGCTTGCATACCCAATTGATGGATTATCTGGCTACCAATTACACGGCAAGGTCAGAGGGCTCTTTGACCATGTTACGAGACGACATCGTTATAGAGAGAGTCACAGTCGGTTAGCTGGGCTTATAGAGGATTTGGAGAGCAGTATCCTCTCCTACCGGCATGCCAAAACAAAAGTTCATACAGACGTTGATTTTGCGCTATCTGAAGTGAAAGAAATCGTCATGGACATAATGGATGCTATCGGTGATACGGTTGAAATGTTCCACTCCGTCGTGAATGATGAGTTTAGCGTTGTATCTGATATTGATGAGCGAATAAGGCAAACTAGACGGTGTATTGATGACATTAGTAAAATCAACATCGTTTTTGAAAGCCTCGGTGTCAGCCAAATGCAAAGATGGGTAAACGTCGATTTGCAACTTGAGAACTTGCTAATGAAAATTCTTAAGTCTCATGTCGATCGATGCCTGCTAGATTTGGTAGCAAGCGGTCGCAAACTTCACGATATGCTCGCCAAGCTTATTACTGATAAGAAGTTCCAACACGTTAACAACCTAATTGACGCGTTTAGTGGTAAGTTCAAAAAAGACCCAGGGTACCGACCCAATATTGACTCTGTAGAAACACCACCAGATTGCCTGATACAGTCTGAAGCAATATTTATTGGTGGCTATGCTAATACAGACAGTGCGATTGATGAAGTTACCCTCGGAGATATCGCCCAAACCGCCATGGAAAAGCGCGAAGCGAAATTGACGAAAGAACATCCCGAAGCGGAAAATATCACGGTTGAACATCGAACATCAGAAACAATCGAGGAAGAAATAGACCCCTTGATAATTAGTGTGGAGCAGCTATTCGATGCATTGATGTCGCCAGCTGCACCAGATTCGCTGTCAGCTTGTTACGCATACAGAGCGCTCAATGTAAATGCTACGCTTGAAGATTGGATGCTAACGGTAATGAGTTACTATTCAGCACAAAAGCGTGCCATCGATCCTCTTTGGAAACTTCGTATAAGCACTCACATTGAAGAGCCAATCAATGGAACGCACTATGTTGACGATATTACTTTCGAAAGAAAAGTGGTGAGCCATGGATAAATCTTTAGTATTGGCCGCCCAGCGCGTCGTAAAGAAGGGGCTCGACTCCGTCGCCTACAACCCAACCAACAGAAAACTGCAATCTACAGTCGGTGTTGGGTCAGTGTTAAGAAAGCGGATTTTATTCAGCGCAAGAGATCGATTAGCTATTGATAAATACTTTTCTCAACGGCTTGGCACAGAGTTACGAGCCGTTGATTTAAAAAATCGTGATCGATTAGAAACTGCCAGTCACGTCGTAGAAGAGAAATGGGCATCAGGAACTGTGTTCGAAACCTTAATAAGTATTGCGAGCACATCACCCATCAAAACGGCTTTTGGTGAGCTAATAACACCACCAGGCTGTATTCTTTCCATCCCCTTTGAGCAGATGGAATTTGACTCAATTAATAGCGTTGTGATTGTTGAAAATGGCGCAACCATAACTAATTGGTTCAAAGTTGAACAGGCATTACCTGACAAGTACAAAGGCGCTTTGATTGTTTACCGAGGGCATGGAGAAAATCAACGTCACTTGAAAGAGATAATACAGCGTGTAGCCGCTAGTGCTAACGTTTGTCTTTATTACGACTTTGACCCTGCTGGCCTTGATATGTCTATCAGGTTATTAAATGGGCGAAGAGCCGACCTTGCAATCCCTGATTGCTCAGTTGAGGAATTAAGGAAACTCAATAAACCTAGCGCCTACAATGAGCAATACGAAGTCCTAACATCGCTTCTTAAGAGTGACAACCAAACCATATTGTCACTCGCAAGACTATTTGAGAAGGAAAGGCTCGCCGTTATGCAGGAGAAAATTCTTGTCAATGATGTTCCGCTTAAACTGGCATCAATTAACTAATACTCTTACTTTAGGCAATCGTATCTAACCTGTGTAGATTGCCTCATCAAACACGATATCTCGATATGCAATGTCGTCCTCATACTCGTCGATATAGTCGGCTTCTGCCCCGGTTCGCTCCGCATGAACCTTCCATTTGTCTTTTAGCGCCAACAACGCATTTTCCTTGCTTTTTGAGATGGCGGTAAATTCAAAATTAGGGGTTTCAAACACAGCCAGAACAAGAGGGGTAGCTCGTTCTGCATCGATAGCAAACGCCTGCAACCCTTCTATTGCCTCAACGATGTCATCACCAGATTCCGCCACATAGGCTGTGGGGAACTGACTAGGAACTTTCACGCCTGCGTACTTTGCAAGGACTGGAATGTCCGACAACGCCTCGTTGATTACACTAATGGCACGAAGAACATTCTTCGGACCTTTTTGATCATTAACGGCGGCAAACAGCACCGGCGTATCAACACCTTCTTCCAGAAAATGTAATTTCTCACCAACAAGGTGTTTAATGACCGATAGGTTTTCATATAGGGTGTTGGTTACTGACATTTCGCTCACTCTTCTTTTTATGCTGCTTTTTTTGTAAGGATGAAGGTGTTCACAACCTCTACATCACCAAAGTCATCTTCGTCGTACTTTTCTTCCCATTTCGCTTTGTCTTCATCAGTAATCTGGCGAGGATCGGCTTGCTTTACTTCAACGGGCAATTGTTCAACCTGTACATAGGCCGGTAACGATCTTACCAGAGATGGCTCAATGCTCTCCAGGTTTAAAGTCGATTGCTCTTGTTCCATAAACCATTGAATTACACGACGCATATGAATAGTTGCATCTGGACAACGGCTTGCTTCAAGTGAAATGGCTACTGCTTGTTTCTGCTCTGACATTGTAATATCTCAATTGAAATTATTAACAACAGAATCTCACGTAACAACATAAATGTCAATTTTATCTTGTAATAAAATTTATGAGATAGAATTAACATTAACAACATTAATGTGGTGATAAATAAATCCATATTCACTTATTTGTCATTTAAGTATCGAATAATAAATTACGATATAGGTCTTTTATAGTGGACAACAAAAATGTTGTTTGTTATGATGTCACTATCAACTTGAGAGAGAGAAAGAAACATGACCGCAGTTCAAACATTCAGCCCAGATGCAATTGGCATTTCTGTACTAAATGATGAAGACATCAAAAACCAGCAATCATTGGTTGCCGCGTTCTATGAGTCTGTGGAGCATGTAAAAACATTGCTAACATCGGGCAACGTGATTATCCACGTACCGGTATCTCAGGGTAAAGACAGCACTGTGGTTGAGCTTATTGTAATGGAAGCGTATCGCCAGTGTGTTGCGGAAGGTTCTATCGAGCCTCAGCGCCCTCTGTTTCTTTCTACTGTAGACACTCTCAATGAATCAATCCCTATGAAGATGTACCCTCAATACTGTAAATCACGTATTGATCGTTACGCAGAAGAGAACAACATTAACTTGTTCTATGATTTCGTTACACCAGGTCTAAACGACGAATACTTCATTAAGTATAACGGTGGCCAAAAATTGGTACCAAATGCAACTCGTCGCGGCGACTGTACAATCTTCTTAAAGCTTATTCCTTCTGAGCGCCACGTTAAGACACTTCTTAAGCGTTTTGCAGACGAACCGACATGGCAGCACTATGCTAATGCTAAAGTGGTAACCTGCGTTGGTTCACGCACTGATGAAGGCAGCCGTCGCAGTGGTAACATGGCTCAGCAAGGTATTCGTGACAAATCTGCCGACGACCTGTTTGCTGAAATGGATCAGGTTATGCTGGATAAGAAAAGCAAAACAGCCATCATCAAGTACGCACCTATTCGTGAATGGTCTACAGATGACGTGTTCGATTTACTTCGTTTAGCAGGTAAAAAACCACTAACACGTATGATCGACGGTACCAAAGCGCCGATCCCTGCATTCCTAGACGATTTCGGATTACTCCTTGAAATTTATGGAAATGGTTCGAATGACGTTTGCGAGGTAGCTGTTGGTACCAGCAAGCAGGGTTCTGGTTGTAACGGTAAAGCCCGCTATGGCTGCTGGTTATGCACCATGGTGCCTAACGATAAATCATCAACGGCATTGACAGGTTATCAGCGCTGGAACTCACTGGGTGCTGAAGATGCCCTGCGCGTTCGTGACTGGCTATTCCGTTTGAGCTGTGACATGGATGCTCGTGCGTTACATGCTCGTGCCTTTGATCCGACTGCATACAACCGTGTCGCACTGCAACCGAACGTCATCAAACCTAAACACCTTGAGAAAATGGTGCGTTACGCATCTCAGCTTGCTATCGACTCTAAAAATCGTGCTGAAGCTTTCAAAAAGCTAGTTGAAGAAGGCCGTGAGATGGACCATCCCGGTTACGCTGAAATCGCGAACGACATGATGATCCCACCTAAGGCGAAAAGGGCATTTCTTGCGATGTACCGTGAGTTTGCCTCAAAGCAAATATTCACCCCGTTTTCTGAAACACATGCGGTATTGTTAAGCTTCCGTTGGTCTATCGATGGAATCGGTGGTGCACCATATCGTCCATTATCTATCTGGAAACAGATTGAGCGTGGCGAAGGCCGCATCCCTTTCCCTTTGTTAAACGATGAGTACGAAGCGCGCCATGGCAAAATCAAACTGGTTGACGAAAACAACAAGTTACCTGAAGCTGTGATGTTTCGCATCATGAAAACAGAAAACCCTGTTGATTTCGCGGCAAACCCAAGCAACCTGTATGACCTATGGCAGCGCCCTTTCGACGATTATGACTTCTTTGAAGAAGACATGAACTGCACAATCGAACGTCGTGCCAACAACTCAACACCTGTTGCTGCAAAAGCGTGCTTTAGCTTCTCAGTTCAAGCAAATGCTGAATTTGAGATCATCGATGTTCAACTGGACAGCCTGACACTTGATAAAATCAAAATGAACGGTTTTTCAGCCAAACCTATGGCTGCCAACATGCTTAAAACTAACTATCTTGAGCCAAAAGCAAAGAATTACTTTGAAGCTGTAGCGAACAAGATTGTTGAAAAGGCGCTGGATGAACACGACTCTTTTGACGAAGCGCTTGAGGCGGCTAAGCACCAACTAACATTGACGTTCCGTGTGGATAAAGACATCAAAGTTGGCGTACCTTTCCTTATGCCTGCTGGTCTTCCAAGCGGCTACCAAGCGAACGGACGTAAAGCTGACAAAAAATTCAATGCTACACAGCGTGTAACTAAGACGGTTAAAGGTCGCACAGTGTTTGGCAACACTCGCATGGTGTTCTACTCTCCAGATAACACGGCATCTTTGCATGATAGCCACGTTTGTGAAGTTAGCTCATTTGAGTTGGACTTCGGCTCTCACACGCACAAACGTATCAATGTTCACGATTTGGCGGCTTCAGAAGATGATTTGTTTGATGTGCTAAATAACATCGACGTAAACGCAGAGGCGTTTGCACGCTGGAAAGCGTTTGGCGGCATCGAACGTTCACTTGAGATCCATGACGACTACTTGAATGCATTAATCAAGAAACGCCACCTTCGTGGCTACAACAAGCGCTCTGTAAGAAAGTATGGCGGCACTCATGTAGCTGAGCGTTTATTGACCGATGGCCCAATCATGGTCAAAGAAGAATATTGGAAAACGCTTAATCGTATCTTGAAACGCACCCAAATCTTCAACGACATTGGGTTGTTCAACTTCCAGTCGTGTTCATACCTTGAGGTGGCTACTCACCCACAAGGCATTGCTATGGATCAACACCGTAAAGACCGTGCCGCCGTTGCAAACGAACTGCGTAAGCTACGCAATAAAACGCGTCGCTCAGCTAAAGAAGCGTTGAACGCTCAAGCTCAGGGTGATTACCCTATGATGATGGTTAACCAAGTTGAGAAGAACTTCACAACACTGGCGAACCGCGCTCGATATGCTGTAGCAACAATGGCCGATCAGTTCTTGGCTCACCGCGTACAAATGGTGTTTAACTCGCAAGAGATTTCACCTTCACAGCGCGCCACTGTCGCCATGCTTTGGTTAGCTCAGACATTCGACGGCGTAAAGAATATCAATAAGGTGTTGGAACGCACATTGTCTATGTCTCAACGCAACTGGATCAAAGAGGATGCAAAAGCGTCTGTCCGTTTGAATACAGCTATCTCACCGGTGATCAGTGCGCTTGAGAAGACGCTAGGTGATGCACACAACAACTGGATGCCACTGCATGATGCACTGAGCGCCATTGAAGCGGGTGACGATGCTGCTGAATATCGCGCCAAAGTAAAGGCCGTAGTTGACGCTCACGCTGAAACACTTCCTGATTCGGCATTTGCAAATGGCTTCCAAGAAGACTTGTTCCAGTTCTGGCGTCCAAATTTGGCGAATGCAACTAAACAGGTTGATTCATGGTGCACCAGCATCCTTGAAGTAGTTGGCTTCCTTGATGCACTAAAAACTCAAGTCTCTGCGCTTAAAAAGAGCTGTAAGACTACTTCACCAGCTTTAGTGAGCCACGGTGATGATTTATCTCAAATGAGCCTGACGTTTGATTTGGAGGTGGCGTAATGTATCGATATAAATTTCCACTAAAAGCGATGGCGGGAACCACCGGGATCCCGCTTGATACACTGAAGACATGGCGACAAGTGAGCAACCGACTGAATCATTGTAAACTGGTCGAGTTAGCTCACCTTCGATTGAAGGATGACCCCGCAGCTCAGAGTGACTTGAATCAGGATATATCAATTCAAGACTATGCATCGCATCTGGGGTTCGACAACCCATTCAAGACAGGTGCCCCCATCCCACCAACAACATTACGTCAGTGGGATAAAGATGGTGATCATGGCCGCATTAAAATGTTCCTGCTTGGATATCAGACCCTATTGTTAAAAAGCGCATTAGGAAAAGACTGGGATATATTTAAGTTTGATTGTGCATTGCGAGATATGGGACTCGTTCGCTCCCAGGTTGTTCGTTTGATACGTGCTGACTTGGGTGCGGCAAAAAAATTACTTTCGCATTTACCGATACCTGAGAGTGCGTAACGTGTTAAAATTGAAAAAGCTTAACAAACAAGGATGTTGCAATGGATAAAATGAATAAGGAAGACCGCGAAAAACTTCATGCCGATACGATGAAATTGATCTGTGAAAATGGTCGCCAAGATGACTTGCTTATCATCAATTTTATGAACCCAGATGCCCAAAAAGACGAACCCTCGAATACATGGGACCCCAATGCTGATTAATGTCGGTCTTTCGCTGCTATCGGTTATTCTGTTTGCTTTCGTTAAATTCACCGTAGTTTATGTAGCGCCCGAAGTCTGAAATGTTGATGGCATGATATTATCTCTGATAGGAAAACAATTCATGGATGAATATCATGCCACAACAGAAACCAACGCCATTTGGGCAGTCTGATAACGATCTTCGATTACTAAAGTATCGTTGGCTAACCAGTATACTCAGCAAAAAAAGACTGACTATGCCCGCAATTCTATCCATGGGTGGCAATCTTCTTTACGGACTTCAAGCATTAGGCTCAGATACGGCAACCCGAACAGTTAGCAATTATGAAATGTCAGGTTTCGATCTCACCAAACCAATCGAATCTCTAATGCAACACACAATGGACGTGGGCTCATATTTTAAAATGACGCTAGATTCGACACAGTCTTACACCACCGCTGTTTTAGGTACAACCCAGCATGCCATCCCTATCGCAACCCTGCTTCTCACGCTTTATGCATCTCACCGTATGGTGACGTCATTTACCACTGGAGATGGCCGCCTATTGCTGGAGGCATTTTCTGATCGCGGCCCATACAAAGACATGATGTACCAAGCAAAATATGGACAGAAAAGACTTTTCAACAATAGTGATTTCAACAAACAACCATCACGCTGGGCACTGTATCGACCAGCCCAATGGAACAACTTCTGCAATCGCATACGACAAGATGGCGTAACTCTTATGCAGCGACTTGGCGGTGCATCTCTATACGGCAAAGTTACGGGAAAGGACTATACCAAAACGTTCTTTGATGAACCGCGCAACTTGGAAGTTAACTTATTCCACCTTGCAGCTCTTTTAGGTGTTGATGACTCCCCGGTAGCCAAACGCCTTAAAATGAGTGAAGCATTTTCAGATCCTGCCTACCAGGAGGTTTTCAAAAACGCCGGCGACATAACAGAGGCATTGGCACCAAATATCACCAATCTGAAGGACTTCGCAACACGAGCAAGCAAGTCTCTTGGCGACATTTCCCAGTACATTTTCAAAAATCCCGTTGATATTGATGCTTGCTTACAAGAGTGGAGCGCATTGACTGCCAGTTGCTTTATCACCGCAAACAAAGAGATCCAAGAAAATAACATGCGTCATGGCGTGACCAAGTACGTTGTTGAAATGCAGCTTGCTTCAGCCAATGGCTCTCTGACAGTTAAAGACGTACAGAAAATGCTTAAACGGCTGGATGCATTTGAACATATCCGCAACTATGACACGCCGACGGCACCTCTATCAGACATGATGCAACAAGTGGACAACCTGAAGGTCACGCTCACTCAAGCCGTGCCTGCTGGCGCTAAAGGGAGAGACAACGTGGTTCTTCCAGTGTTGCCGGGTCTTGACGGGCAATGGCAAAACCTGCCCAAGCCACTATTGCTGGAACAAGTATTCGCAGAACACTACGGCCCCGACGTCCCTTTCAGCATTGATCATAACGAAATGTTCGTCCACAAATTCTCGGACAAGTTGGCCAGCACCATTTTAAAGAGTCCAATGATGGATAACACGCCCGAACATGAGCGCCAGGCGCTTGCAAACGAATTGCGGGATACCATACTACAGCGCACTGCTATGAGCATGTCAAAAACCACAATTAAAGACAGAGCGGAAGATCTCGTAGATAAATTCCGCCCAACACCCACAAGCACAAGGATGGCTTAAATGACAAAGAAAATCGAAATTGTCGCACCTGATTTAAAGCAAGCAAATGGCACCCCGGCAATTAACAATTACCCTGCTGGACAAACCATTGGCTACATCAACTACACGGCGAATGGCTATCCCACATCGCTCTACGTCCGCATTCTCGATTCTATCCCGAAGTGTGTGATCCCCGTACTTTTTGCGGACTGGGAAGATATGAACATTGTTAATGCAGCGATTGAAGCAGCGGATGAGACTTCCTTGGACTGGGTTGGCAAAGAGCAAGTTCCTGTAACCCTTACCAAGTTTGATTACAACGAACGTGAAGAATGCTTCATGGCCACAATACTTTCGCAAGATGAGAAGGAAAACCACCTATGAGTACGGGCGCCACAATCACCGTAGAAGATGAGAGCGGAACAAAGTTTTACATCTTCCGCAGTCATGACGCGTTCCCTGATATTGTCCTGCCTGATTTGCAAGCTACCATTGAAAAAGCAAAGGGGCGTTGGGATGGATCTGAAATTGGTCAGATCATGGCCATTTTCATGGGGTTAACGTATTGCCCTAAAAGCCGCATTCAAGATTATGAAATTTACCCAGAAGAAATGGATGGTTGCTATAGCTATCAATTGAAATATATTGATGGAGAATGGGTAGCATCAGTGCGATAAAGACAAAGGGTGGCAATGCCACCCTTTTTTTATTATCGTAATTGCCCTAGAGGCATACCGTTTATTCGATCCTCTTCATCTGTGATGCACAGTTGCTTGAACTGTTTATCAACATAGATGCTCAGATCCGTGACTAGCTTTGGCCTGACTTCCAGATGACTGATCCCGACTTCTGAAGGAAGTAATCCGTTAACAATACACTGTTCCTCAATGTACGCTTGAAACTCCAACCAACGCACGCCAGGTTTTACTCCTGCCGTTGCAACAGGAACATCACCGATCATTCCCGCAGCATCAACAATGACCAGCGAAGCCGTTTTCTCATCAATGCCGCATCGAACCGCCTGAGTGACCTCTAATGCGCCAAACTCTATATCCCCAACCCGAAGGTCATGAATACTGATTTTTGAACCTATAAGCGCTCTGTGGACCTCTGAGACCACTTCTCGCCAAAGAATATGGGTGTCGCTCATTGTTGCTACTCCTGAAACTCAATATTTCTAAAATCTTTTACGCGTGCCTCATGGTCGCATGATGTGCAAATACAGGTATCAGCGTCATCAAAGTCCATACTGCTAGGCATTGCATCTGAATATGAACCGTCATCTTCCCAATGAAGCATCTCGACGGACTTTTCATTACCATCATAACCTGTGGTTTCTATGATGAACTCGATGTCAAAAAGACATTTCGGGCAACACATACCCGCAAGACAATTGCCATTGGTACTTGCAAGCCCTTTTGGCAGAAGCTTTCCAGCCAAGTCGATAGCACTGATGTTTTCTGCTACGTCTTTTAATTCAACGGGAAAGCATAATGCGTGACAATGAGGGCATTCTTTATCAGTATGGGCTCCGCCCGGTGATAATCTCATCTCAATATCTTTTGCATCAGGCAAGCTGTCATACTCTGATAAATGTCCACAGTTGTCGCACTGGTAGAACTCATCACATTCAGTAATGACAGCGACATACCCTTTAGCGTATTCAAACTGCCCCTCGGAAATAATGTCGTCCAAGTTATGAATGCGACGTCCACCAAAACGATCAACAGTTGCCTTCAAATAATCGTTAACTTGCTCTTTGCTGGGGATAACGAAAACTTCAAGACCGTTATTGTCATCCATACTGTTAACTAAGTACCCATAAGGGGATGTTGCTTCAAACCTGCTGATTAAACCTGTAATATGGTCACAGCCTGCGTATTTTGCGATAGCCGTTCTCAGGGCATTACCTGAAAGCTTTGTGTGTGCTGCGATACCGTCCGATACCGCCATTAACGATTCGCGTGAATCAATCTTAATTTCGAAAGACATAAACCTTCTCCAATGTCTGTGACGATTAGTTGATAGCCAGCTGCGTTTCCATCTGCGTCACAGCCACTATATAGGGTCATGTCGTAGTTGAATTTTAATGTTTTGATACGCGTTTTCCGTAAGGCTCGGCCTTTGCAGCATAGAGGGGTGCGCCCCCAACAAGAGGCTTATAGTTTTAGTGAAACCTGCACTTGTTGAGATAAATTTTATCAATGTCATTGAAACAAATCAACACAAAAGTGTTGATTTTTAAATTTAATGGAGATAAAATAGTCTTACTTAATCAGGGAGTTAGCAGAAATCCTGACTAAGTAAATTTTTAGAAAGTACAGTTTCCACATATAGTTTAGATATATGAAATTTTAGGGGCTATACTGCATAAGCGCAGGAAGCGACCAAATCTTTTAAAGGAGTAATTAATAATGCTAATTTTGACTCGTCGTGTCGGTGAAACCCTGATGGTAGGTGATGACGTAACCGTGACTGTTTTGGGTGTTAAAGGCAACCAAGTTCGCATTGGTGTGAATGCACCAAAAGAAGTGTCAGTTCACCGTGAAGAAATCTACATGCGTATTCAGGCCGAAAAAGGTTCTCATGCAGACGATTCTGACAATTCAGGAAATCGTTAAATTTGCATAAAACAGGACTTACCCGGTCTGTTTTAAAATAAATCAAGCCCGTCATTCCCGATGGGCTTTTTTCTGCTATATTCACCCTCGCTTACCGTTACACCACGAGTAAATACACCGTAAGAACCCCATTAAAACAACACTGCACCGGATGTGCGGTGGATTTCTATTTGGCTATTGATACGCAAGGAGCACTTCACAATGTTGGCCACTTACTTAACCTATGAGAATGCGATTATGGCGCTTCCATGGGCTCTAAACTCTATTTCAATCACTGCCGCCTACTGCCTGGCGAACTCCAAGGTTGTCGTTGGACGTCTCGTGGCATTGTGTGGTGCCGTCGGCTGGGCAAGCTACGGGTTGCTTATCGGAGAGTTGAGTTTCTTCTTTGCCAACTTATTCTTTTTCTATATTTATGCTTCTGCCGTCTACAAGTTCAATCGTAAGCGCGATCAATATAAAGTCAATTTAGCCCAAAGCGAGAAGGAAAACACTGAACTTCGCGCAAAGCTGGAGCAGTATGAATCCAATGCGAACAGAGAATTGGCTCGTCGTCAAAAAAACGTGTTAAAGCTTGTGTCTCGCGCCAGAGCCGATTTGGATGAACTGGAGAAAGCGGCAAACCTTCACCTTGCCCCGCTGCAACTTATCCCAGTGGAGCAAGTGACTGTCACGAGTGATAATAAAGAGCCGACAGGTGATAAAGAACCATCATGCCCTATATCGCCAGGTGACGTTAAAAGTTAACAAAAAGCCCGATTAATTCGGGCTTTTACGTGAATGGGTATTACTGCTGAGGTGAATCCGGTAGTTCCTGACCAATGGTGCGACATAACATAACGCACCAGCCACCCCATTTGTTTTTACTACCACCCGGATCAAGCGCATTAAGTTCTTGAAGGGTGTGGGCAGGGACGCGTCCGTTTTCACGAAGTTCACTTGGGATATTATGCAATGCAACACCCAAATTCGATGTGTATGCAATCAGCTTATCCGCTTTCATGTCTCGTGTATGCATAATTGCACGATCATGTGGATGAATAGCTTGGCTCATCAATTTTGTGGCATGGATACCCCTTCCGAAACAGGGAGGGGAGGAAACGCCATCCTCCGTAACTTAATTTAATACTTTAAATCTCACAGTATTACCTATATTCTTGTAAGCATGAAAGAGAGAGCTTATAAATACCGCATTTACCCAACACCCGAGCAAGTAGAATTACTTTCTCGTACTTTCGGCTGTGTGCGATTTGTTTATAACTCAATCCTAAAGTGGCGTACTGACGCTTTTTACAATGATCAAGTTAAAGTCAACTACAACAAGTCTTCTAGCTACCTAACTGAACTTAAAAAACAACCTGAGTTCAGTTGGTTAAATGAAGTTTCTTGCGTTCCACTTCAACAATCGTTACGCCACCAACAAACCGCTTTTAAGAACTTCTTTACTGGTCAGGCAAAATACCCTGTCTTTAAAAAGAAACGCTCTAAGCAATCCGCTGAGTTCACTAAATCAGCATTTAAGTACCGTGACGGACAGCTTTTTATTGCTAAGTCCAGCCAACCGTTAAATGTCCGGTGGAGTCGTGAACTGCCGAGCGAACCAACCACAATCACAATTAGCAAAGATAGTGCTGGTCGCTATTTTGTTTCTTGCTTGTGTCGATTTGAGCCTAAATCACTACCAATTAGTAAAAACACAGTTGGTATTGATTTGGGTTTAAAAGACCTTGTTATCACCTCCAATGGGTTTAAATCTGGCAACCCCAAACACACCGATCGCTACGATAAGAAACTGGCAAAAGCGCAACGCGCTCTTTCTAAGAAAAAGAAAGGGTCTGCGAACTTCCACAAGGCCAGACAGAAAGTGGCGCGTATTCAGGCGAAAATTGCCGATTGTCGCCGCGACTTTACCCATAAACTGACTTCGCAATTGATAAACGAAAATCAAGTGATTAGCTGTGAGTCTTTGGTAGTAAAAAACATGGTTAAGAATCGAAAACTGGCTAAGGCAATAGCAGACGCTAACTGGTCTGAACTGGTGCGCCAGCTTATCTATAAGGCTGAATGGTACGGACGAACCGTAGTTCAGATTGATAAGTGGTATCCAAGCTCTAAACGTTGCAATTGCTGTGGTCACGTTGTTGATTCCTTACCGTTACATATCAGGCATTGGACTTGTCCATCTTGTGAGTCTAGATTAGATCGTGATCTCAATGCTGCATTAAATATCAAAGCTGTCGGGCAGACAGTGTTAGCCTGTGGAGCGTAAATAAGACTTTTGGTTCTTTTGGACTAAAAGCAATTCGCTATGAAACAGGAATCCCCCACTGATTTAAGTGGGGGAGGATGTCAAAGGTTTCCTTACCTCTACTTTTACTTTCTTACGTATTTTACAAACTGCATCGGATGCTCGTTCTTCTCATCCGGCATGAATGGTTCTCGACTTTCTTCAACCCAGCTTCCCGTCGCTAAAAAGTCTGGAAAGTAGGCGTCGCCATCAATATCAGCCTCAATGTGTGTTACATAAAGCGCATCTGCACTATCAAGGCATTGTGCGTAAACACTGTCACCACCCATGATCATGACTTCATCATGCTTCTTGGCCGCTTCCAGTGCCTCAGGAATGCTTTTAACAACGGTCACACCTTCCGGCGCAAAGTCTTCACTTCGAGTGATTACAATATTCTCTCGACCAGGTAGCGCCCGCCCAATGGAGTCAAAGGTCTTTCTGCCCATGATGACAGGCTTACCCATCGTTGTGCGCTTAAAGTGAGCCATGTCTGCTGGCTGCGACCACGGCAATTGATTATTTTTACCAATAACATTGGCATTGGCCATTGCTGCGATCATTGAAATGGTTACGTTACTCAACCTGCTCTCCTTCTCTTGGATATCGGTATACATTGCCAGCCCACGAGCTACCGTCGGCAAGCATTTTTGTTATGAAATAAGCGTTTTTTACTTTTCGTGATGCCAGAACGATTTCTTCGTTTCCGGCCTCTTGTAAGACATGCTTCACACGAACACGTCGATAGTTATTCTTAGGGGACTTGGCATCGATTTTAAGTACATCACCAACAATCAATTGCCCTTCCCCCGTCACTGGGATTAAATCATTATTCTTGCTCACTGGATGACCCCTTGTAGCTATCATTAATGGCTTTCATGTCAGCTTCGCTTGCAAGCCCTTTATTCAGTTCCAACAAAGCCTCGTGCACGCCACCAATGTTCAACCTATCTGAATCGAAGTAGTCGATTTCACGGTCATAACCATTCGCTTTCAATCCATCAATGAATCGGCGAACGCCTATTTCCAACTCTGTAAAACCAACCCACGCTTGTTTCGCAGCATTGAACTCTGACAAGCCATCATGTTCGAGAATCTCTTCAAACAAGCAAAAAGCATCATCCCCTTTGACATAGAGCTTTACCTTCCCACTATTCAGTGCAATCTCAAGTGAGCCATCGTGGAAGATTATCGACTTAAACAATCCAACCAGTGTACCTGAGCTAGTAAAACGCAATGGCACGTCCCACTCACCTTCGTACTCTTCTTTCTCAAAATAAGGGAGGGAGGCTACCGCCATGATTGACGGCCATTGGCTTAGTGCAATTTGGGGGTCTACCTTAACGGGCAAGTCTTTCATGAACTCGTTTAGCTGCTTACTGAAACAAAATGCCCCAGCCATGTACTCCAACAAACCCTCTGTCTCGTATTTGAAAGTCTCGCCTTTCCTATCCAACCCTTGCTCTGTAAAGCCATCGAGTCCCCAATGGCCTTTGTTGATTAGTGTTTGAATGTATGAAGCCAAAAACGTGTGTTGTACCTTGAATCGTTTCAACACGTAGTGCGTGTGGCTCAGCGTCTCTCTTAAAAATCGTGACGCTTCATTGGTAAGCAATTCGCTCTCTGCTGAATCAAGACACAGCGAGACACCTGCACTGGGTAGCGAAACACCTATAGAACCGTCCTGCTCTCGCTTAACAGCGAAAGACTCTGGGTTGTCCAATTTCAAGTCCATCTTATCTCCTGTGGTGTGGACCAATTCAATACCTATATCTTACCAAAATTACCACAAAGTAACAACTAAAATGTTGTTTTAAAAGTAAGGGTAAATCTCTTTATATACAACAAAAGTGTTGTTAATTATCGTTGTTTTTGGTACTATATACAGACTGAAAACGCAGACATTATTTGGGGAAATACTATGTCAAAAAACGAAAATGAAAGAGGTAACATCAGCTTTACTAAAACCGGATACATGCAGGTTATTCGCGAGGTCCGAAAGCTCTATAACGCACACATCACCAAGATCTACCAGGGCGCATTGGAACTTCATGCGGAATTGGCGAAGATCACTGGCCGTGGTGCCAACGACAAGCGTAAAGCGCTATTTGAAGAATATCAGCACGGTCAAAAATATTTGCGCGCGAAAGTCAGTGAGTTCCGCTTCGAGAAACTGAGCATCTCATACGAACTTTGGTATGCAATCAAAGATGAAATGTTCCGTGGTAAAGGTGGGACGCTATGCAAACCGCGCAAGTCCGCTTTTAAGACGATCACCAACAAAGAGACAAGCTTCAGCCTACCGTATATCGAAGAGACCGACCTGTCATTCTCATTAGAGAGCTTGAACATGAGTTGGTCTGTGGGGCGTAACAACCGCTCTGTTGAACGTGCACACGAAAATGCGATTGCTCGCTTAGTATTCGACTACTTGGGCAAGTACAAGTGGAGACGTGGTGAGGGCGGTGTTTTTTACCATGACGATGAATACGCTGAAGACGCGGCCCGTGAAAATGGCTGCGGCTATGAGTCGAGCATTTCGTGCACGTTTGGTCCTCGCGGTAAAGAAATTCAAGATGAAAAATGGGACTTTATGCATCAACAAGCCAGACGTTCGGTAAGACGTTCTCGCAAGCGCTAAGTCGTCAAACCAATAGATGGGACTCCGGTCCCTTTCGGAGCATTTATGGCAAATAAACTGGCTCAAGCCAATTACCCAATCAACATGAAAATCATCTCGCTGTTACTCCCCAAAGGGGTGACGTGCACGTTTCCGCAAACAACTGATGATCTTGTTGCACTGGGCAAGCAACATAAACATGCCTTGCAATCACCCTGCTTCACTGAACTCTGCAAAAAGGGTGATTACTTAATTTTCACGTTGAGCGCTTCACATGATAAAAGCGACTTCTATACGTTTGAATTTAATACGAAGACTGGCTCTTCAGAGTTTGGATTCATGCGGCATGCTGTCGGGATGCGCAATAAGCCTGCACCACAGTGGCTACGTAACCATGCAAAACGCGTGGCACATGAAGTGTTTTTAGAAATATTCAAACATAAATAACAACAAAAGTGTTGCACAACAAAAGTGTTGTTGGTAAGATGTTTACATCAAATAAATCGAGTGACTCAACAGATTCACTCACCAGTTAATAAACGCTGAAAGAATCAGCATTACAATTAAAAAAGGACTCCCTATGTTTGGATTTGGAATTGTCGCAATAGGACTGATTGGTCTTTTAGGAGCATGGCTATTAAGCTGTATTGTCATTGTTGGGCCACGTGAGGGGCGCATCATCTAGGTGTTTGGCGGTAGCGTAGCAAAGTCTATTACCACTCAAGGTATTCACTTTAAGTTACCGGCCCCCATCCACACCGTTTCGAGTAAAATCCCGCTATCTCAATATGAGATTTCTGAAACGATAGAGTCAGTTCGCACTTCCAATGATTCGATTGTTGGATTGAAGATCACCGCATTTATTGAACGCTCGGCTGATAAGCTTGCCGAAAGCTACTTTGCTTTGGATGACGCATCTTCTCAGTTCCGCAACATCATGGCTGAAGCAGCGAAAGAGAAGATCCCTGACCTAACTTTGAATGACTTGTTCAAAGACCGACAGACTATTCAAGATCACGTTAAAGATCGTCTGAATCAGTATTTTGCAGAGTATGGCTTTACGTTCAAAAAAGTAACCGTTGATGATCCTGTTTTGGATGAAGCTACCAAAGACAGCATGAACGCCGTATATCGCGCTGAACTTGACTTAAGCGCTGCACGCAAAAATCGCCAAGCAATTAAAGAGCGTGAAATCGGTGAAGCTGAAGCCGCTGCTGAATCTCTGAAGAAGCGTAGTGAAGCCGCAGTCGAAGTGCGTGAGAATAACGTGGCATCTCTGGCTGCTGCTGTTAAGAAATTCCAAACTGAAGCACCAGGTATTGATATCAGCTACTTATTCCGAACATTAGAGGGCGTGGATATGCGTGATGCGATTGTCAGTGCTTCAAACAAGGCTGGAAACATGGTCGTGGTTGCAACTGGCCATAGTGATCAGCCGGGTTCGAACAATGCTGAAGTCATTGGCCAGCTAGTTCCTATGGTTGCAAGCGAAGTAACCCGTCAAATGACAACCAAAGCAACGAATGATGAGCAGGTTGCTTAACGAAAAATATTACTACTCCACAAAGGCGGCTATTTAGTCGCCTTTTCTTATGAGGAATACCTTATGGTTTTTGATTCTGCATACAGTCAAATGGACGAAGCAAGCATCAACTTGCTGGCACTTCGAATTCTCAACATTAAAAACGCATCTAACAACTGGAATGCCGCTGGTGAGATTCTAAGTACAGATAGCAGCATCAGTGTAAGCAATGGAAAGGCAGGCGTTTTTATGTACGGAGACAGCTACCTAATCACCCCTTCTGGTAACCTGTGCCGAGATATTATCGAAGCGCGCTTGGTATCAAAGACAACAAACACCATCCCCAGTGAATTCAGCGTTGAAAAAACCGTTAGCGTGACAATTTCAGAAAAGCATAAAAATCACATGCAATAAAACAACAAAAATGTTGTTTTATGTGTGAGGTTTTGGTACTATATCTGTATTGAATTTACAGGAGCCAAGTGATGTCTACTATCGTCAGATTTGTTAAACCAGAACATGAAGAAATACTTCGCGATTATCTCTCAGATGATGGTGTTTCATTGATCTTTGGTCAAGAAGCACAGAAGCATTTCGCCGACCATGATATTGAAGATGGTGATGAAGTAGAAGATTACAACTTTGGCGGAGACGCAGATATTCTTGTTGAACGTGTCTCAACAAAAGAACACCACCTTGCCATGCATGTAGCTGGCGATGAGGAATAAGACAATGAGCAAGCAACGTTTTGAACGCAGACCATTGATCAGCGCTTCTTATCACGAGCTGAAAGAGCACAAGAACAACCGTCGCATCTGGATTGAAGGTGAAACACTTAATGACGTGAGTTTCCCTGTGGATACGCTATTTCGTGTTGAGTGTGACATCGACAACATGCGTGTTATCTTACGTGCAGTACCAAGCACCCCTGAAAACATCGCGCTTCACAAGAGACGTCAACTGAATAAAGTGTCTGGCCGCAAAATGACAGGTTGGATCAAACCTATTATTGACGTATGTAACGCCAATATCACTGAAGTGTTCAAAGACGCTTATGGTGAACAAGGTCGTTTTGCAGCATACGCCTATGATGGTGTAATTGTTTTCACTACTCACCCAGACGATGCTAAGCGTATCGAGCGTGAAGTCTCGCTAGTACGCAACGTAGCGAATGGCACTATCACTGAAGGTTCTGCATTCACCGGTATCGGCATTAGCACCAATTCAACTCATGATGGCTACCAGAAAGCCGGACTTAAGCCTAAATTGAAATGGGCTGTAGAGCTTGAAGGCCGCTACTTAGACGCAGCTAAGAAAAATAGCCCAGAAGTATTCTCAGGCGCTCGCATGTTCACCGGCTATGTTGAAGAGGTAGAGAAAGATCTTATCGAGCCAGTAAACAGCTTTAGCTTCTCAATGTCATGCACTGACCACAGCAATGTTGGCAAGGCGAAGAAAGGCCTTTCTGATGCTGAAGAAGGCGAAACTGCCACTCAAATCTTCGGTGTGATGGGGCTTATCTATGCTGCAAACCCGGCAATTCTTATCAGTGAAAACGTACCATCTGCCAAGAACAGTTTCACATACAAAGTGCTGCGCAAAGAGCTTGAGCGCATCGGCTATAACGTTTACGACCTATTCTTAGGTCAAGAACACAGCGGCAGCTTAGATCGCCGTGAACGCTACTGGTTTATCGCGGTGAGCAAAGGTTTAAATATCGACCCGCAAATGCTGGTTCCGCGAACCCGTGATCTTGTTTACAAAAACGTAGGCGAAATTCTTGATAAAAATACGAATGCCGAATGGTTCCCATTAACCAAGTTTGAAACACGTCAGGCAAAAAATATTGCTGAAGGCCGCAACTTCAAAATTAACTTGGTGGACGAGAACACAACTGTTGTTGGGACAATCCCACGCAACTACACCAAACATCAAGTATCAAACCCTCACCTTACTGACCATAACGGCAATTACCGTTTATTCTCAAAGGAAGAGCACGCTGCGTTAAAACTGGTTCCACCTCGCTTAGTGGGCCATATGTCGGCTACGGTTGCTCATGAAGGTTTAGGGCAAGGTATTGCGTATACCCACGGCGTAGAATGTGCGTTCAATGTTGGCACAGCGGTTATCGCCGCCACCCAGCCGCAATCTCAACTACGACTGGCAAGCTAATCATGACTATCTATGTTCAGCGGCGTGAGAATGCGCCGCTCGGTCACGAAGAAAAGCTAATCTGGCACTACGCTACGATGGAGCAGCTCAAAATCAGAAGCTTCTCTCCTGAGCAAATGGCCAATGGCGAGATCCCTGTCGGCGAAGCCTCGCTGGTGGTTGGAAGCGTACAATCTATTCAAGCGGCCCTGAAGCAGCTCAATTTCGCTGCACCTGAGCCAAACTATTACCCAGAGTGCCTGACACCATGGCTTTACCGAAACATTCAAGCAGCTGACGCAAATTCTGTTCGCTGGATGATAGATCAAGGTGCATCCCTATTTGTTAAATCTCAGGCGTGGAAACAAATGACCGGTATGGTTTGCTCCAATACAAGTCACCACCCAGAGTTATCCATGATGCCAGGTGATGCTATGTGTTGGACAAGCGAGCCTGTTGAATGGGTAAGCGAATATCGCGTCTATGTCCATCAGAACGAAATTGTGGCCATTGCTTGCTATGAGGGCGATGAGAACTTCACTCTTGATGAAAACGTCCTTGTGGACGCAGTCAGTGCGCTTCAGGGCAATAATTGGCATGACACCTACGCGATGGACTGGGGTATCATGAAAAAGCCATCAGGCGAGCTCGTGACGGCTTTAGTCGAAATGAATGACGCTTGGGCCATTGGTGCCTATGATGGCATCGACTATCGTCAGTATTACCAGTTCCTAAACAGACGGTGGCAGCAGCTAACCCAAAAAGCTTAATCTTCACCACTTCATCCAGCCAGGCTAATTCGTGATAACATCATCTTGATATGACTGGATGAAGCAACACCATGAAAAAAGTAGCCCCAAGAGACATTTTTAATGATGCCAATTTCTTAAAAAATTTGGCATTCCTTACCGTGCACATGCAAACAGGCTCAATTAACGGGCTCGAATGCAACATATCAGAAGACGACATGCTATCCCCTGACTTCCTTGCTATCGATGCAGGTAGTGGCGACCTCTTTGCACCCTATGGCTCGTTCTATGTCGCGGAGACAGGAGAGCAATTGAACCTTGCTCGCCCAACAAACTCACGCGAACCATTTCCGTTGTTTTTTACGGATGAATCAGAAGGTATCTACGACATTTTTTACGATGACGGCACCCTGCGCGGTGACATTGAAGAAATTCTAACAAGTGATGAGCCTTCCCGTGTAAACCTTGACCCAAGAACCATTATGGCCCAAAGCATTGCCATGAAAGGGATAGGTAAGCTTGCATTAAACATCGTCGACCGAATGAGTGTTGTTGCTGGGTTCGGGTTCGATCAGGAGCAATATGGACCTGAAGGGATCACGCTTGAGATGGAAAGCGGACATTTCAATCTTAAAAATGAACGTTTGGTGACCTTCAATGGCCAGAATGTAGATTTACGTTCTCCGGCAATAACTTCAGATGAAGATCTCTGGCCGCTTGAGTTTTCTATCGGCGACAACAGCTACGCGCGGGTTTACGATAAAAATGGAGATTTCTCACCTGAGTTTTTGGCAGTATCACAGGGTAATGAGCTAAAACCTCAAGAACCTGAAGCTGCATATGACGAGCAATCACCTCGCCTGCGAAGATGATTTAAGGGAGCTAAGCTCCCTTTTTATTATGTAGTTACAAGTAACCAGGGATCGTTGGTCTTAGATAGTCTGGATTCGTAGGTTTAATCATAATCAACTCCATTCCAATGTGTTATTGGGCTCACTTCCTGACCCAACCAATACTTAGCAAATAGCGATTTCCTTTCACCACTTTTGTGACAGAATGCTTGCTTTCATCCGGTCGGAATAACTTGATCCGGCCAAAGTTCCAAATAGGGTTTTCACAAACAAACTCACCGCCGATTTGTGCCTTTTTGAGCACTATATTCATTCGAAAATGTCGACCTGACTCTGTCTTGTCAGTGTGTTCTGGGATCTCACTCTCTTCAGGGAACTTCAGTAGGTAACAATCAAAAGGGAGTGGCCACATTCCTGTCGCCAACAACATTTTGTCGTAACCTGTCTTTTGTCGCCCTTTCTGCCATTTAAGCCAGTTCGTTTTCATCGGCACCGTTTACCAACTAGGACGATTGCTGTAATGCATTTCATCATCATCGTCACGCCCTTGGCTTGCAAATCGCAGCCGAGTTAAACTGCACTCGTCTTTTGGCTGGTCATCGAATCGCATCGGATCCAATGGTTCAATGCGAGAGCTGTTTGCAAGTTCTTCACTCATGAGCACCAACTCGTAGGCTTGGTAGTTACCAAACTTGCTCGGCGCGACCACCATAGGAATATCGATCTCTTTTCCGGAAAACAGTTTTGAAGCCAATTTCTTGCCCTCAATGCTGGCGTCTACATCTGCGATCTCAGGCTCATAGGCACTTGTAACCGCCAGGTAGGCATCACCAATAGACATTTCATTCTGGAGACACACACTGCCACCAACAATCTTCTCCGCCGCATCCAGATACTTTGAAGAAATGCCATCATTAAATTCATCATCACATTCGAACATCGAGTAGCTATCGCCTCTTACTCGTGCGTTCCAGATGCATTTAAGATCATCCTCGTCGAGATGAAAAGGGATTTCATCCTCTTCAAGCCCTTCGTTATAGGCCATATCCCACAACGCGTCGAGCGTGTCTTCAACGTTTTCGAACTCTAAATCTTCATCGAACTCGGCTAAAACGGATTCAGCACGAGCCACAATGTCGGGTTGAGTTTGGTAGAACGCCATGGCGATCACATCAAGATCATCCGGCTCTAAGGTATCATCCCACTTTTTGACATCATCGATGTCGACGTGCGGTATTTTGATTTTGTGCATAGCACCATAGTCGACAACAATACCACCAGCCTTCTCGATATGATCAAGTGCAAGAAGCACAGTCTCATCGCCTTTGTGCTGTTCTCGAAGCGCATCGTAGTCATGTTTATTCTCTACTAGCGCTGATGCAAGTTCATATCCAAGGGAGTCAGCTTCAATGTAAATGTTGCCCTCCTGCCCCATTCTGAAGGAACGAGATGCGCCTCCGTAACCTTTGTACGAGTCCAGGTAATGCTTCGCCGTGTCAACTTCGCCGGCATACATACCAAACGCATAGCGCAGCACGCCCGTTCCGCTGCCGACTTTGTCAAAATCCATTTTTTCTATTGCGACCGGGGCCGCGCAATAAGCCGTAATCACAACGTCTCTCCTATTTGAAATGTCTATTTGTTCTGTGTCGAACACCACAAAAGTACCAGCATAAGGGTGAGGGTCCACGATACCGTCGTAGCCTAGCCCTTTAAGAACGTCTGCTGTGTTGTAATGGGCATTCTGCATGAACTGAAGAATGCGATGTACCGTGCCTACTTTTATCTTGAACTCATAATCATCGTAATTGTTGATAGATGGGAACGTATCCCTCATCCAATTAATGAGATTATCTGGCACGGTATCCATGGTTAATGGATTCTTAAGGGTTAGGCGTGCTTCTTTAATGTGTGGGCCGTACCCTTGAGCCACGTCTTTGTTGTCCGTAAAGTAGAAGCCGTGTCCATATTGCAAAACACCATCACTCCCACCGAGCCCCATAGAATCTTTGTCAAACTTATCAAAGTCCTTTTGAGAGCCATGGTAAACAACTTGGCTTGGTGTGAGAGCATCGTCTAATTTCATGTTGCCACCTAATTAAAATTCTAATTGGGTCGTAATGGACAACTCAAGCTCAGCAAGACGGTAATCTTCTCCCATGCGCCAAGAACGACGCTGATGATTATCTGTCACAGTTTTAAGCCGCAAATGCCACTGAATTCGGATCCCGCTTTTGTCCTTCTGACTACACCAGAATGCGCCCAACCAAGGAATAACTGCGTAATTGTCCATAATATTCTCCCGTTACTAAGAAGATGATATCACGCAGATCGAGTTGCGATTCCAAGCAGCGAAAATGATCTATTTCGCTTCCAAGTGCTCTACACTTACGCCGCCAGATACACCTGTCACTTTCACGACAGCATCGCCACTGCCGAGCTCCCAAGCTTCTGAAGTTGTCTCAACATCCTTGGCGGTACTTGGCATACCCTTAATTGAGAAATAGGTGAACGGGGCTCCAACTGGGTATTTATCGTTAAATTGTTGTGCAGTCATAACGGCATCCTTACTTGTTAAAATAGTTTTCATCTTTCGCCAGTTCTTCTGGCGGTTCAATCATGCAAGCGCCCGTGCAAAAACAAGATGCGTTTTCACAGTCGCCCTTAATTTTGTTTGCGATACCTCTGGCATACACCACCGGTGAGTTCGCATACTGATATTCTTTTGCGGTAAATATCGAGATCAGGCTTTCATTGACTTTCTGGCCGTCCCAAGAAACCGCGTCCGGATAACCCATCCACATAATTAAGTTAAAGGGGCCGACTGGGATCTTCGATGTCACTTTGATGAGTGCTGCCGTGATCTGCTCTACCTCTATCATGCAGCTAACCCTAGATCCGCATCGATACCAAAATGATCCAGCACTGCTTGCCAATCTTTAAATGTCTCAGAGCCAAACACTAATAGTTCACCACCAAATTTTTCTTGGCCTCGGCCTACCGGTAAATCATCGACCAAATAGTCGCCAATAACTCGACTCTTATCAAAGGTGATGGTGGTTCTGTAGTAAAATTTCTCTCCGAACGTTGCCACAATGCTTTCCATCTTTTCAGACCAGCAGCGCACATTTCGAATATCTACCGATGGCGCAGTGCAAAAATGCACCTCATAGCGTGGATCCGCGTCGAGCAATGCAATCGCTTCGACAGCACCAGGTAACGCAGGAAGCTCTCGATAAAACCCCGGCTCGCCCTGTGGGAAAGGACAGTGTTCTGGGTGATGGCGCTTGGCCTTTTCACCATTGAAGTCCAAGGTTGTGTTATCTAAATCAACCAGAATAACCTTAACATCCATAATTAATTCCTTAGCGCTTCGCCAATTAGTTTAGGTTTCGCTCAAAGTTGATTTCATTGATCGGTTTGGTCAGGGTGTAAAGTTGTGATTGAGGACCACGAGTACCCGTCGCAACCTCACCCTTAACAGGTACGATTGCTTCAACTTGCTCTAAACGGCGCTGCACAGTTTTTCTTTGAATTGTTTTGCCTAGAATCACAGACATTACTTTGGTAAAACCAACAATGGTGAATTGCTTAGGTAGGCAATACAGAGGGATAAGAGAATACTTTGCCTTTTCACGCAGCCGATTCAATGCATCTTCGATGATGTCACGGTGAATGAATGCCAATTTCAAGTCGCTCAACAACTTCACAGGCACCCACTGAGCTTCCTCTACTGAAGCAACCTTTGGTGATAACGCGAAATCGCTGGTTAATGCAAAGTGAGCGATAGAAACGGTGTAACCACGAGGGTCAAAATCACCTGCGTATGTACGTAATTGCTCTAAATAGTTAATACGCAGACCAGTCTTTTCTTCCAAGATGCGCGAAGCAGCGCGTTCGCCATCAGCATCTTTGTCAGTATCCAAAATACCACCCGGCAACGCCCACTGGCCTGCAAATGGCTCTTTTGCACGTTTAACTAGAAGTACATGCAAGCTGTCATCACGAATGGTGAATAATACATTATCAACGGTTACTGATAGTGACTGGTTCATTTTTAAACTCATTTCTATGTCTTAATGACACTATTAAAACACATTCCACAACAAAAGTGAAGTTTTTTATAAATTTTTATCAATTTTTATTTCATTATTTTTCATTGCGTTAGCCAAAATCAAAGGATCCGACGCAAAAAAGTGCTTGATCAAATCTCAATTCGGATCTTAAATTAATAGTGTCACAGGGACACAGTTAATCAGCAGGAAGCTGAAAGGAGATAAAACGATGTACGCTATTTGTCATACGTTACACAACCAAAAGGTTCGCATTGAACCAGAACAATTCACTTTTGCTGGTGGCGAAGTTCAAGTCACATGGCCTGTTGCTTCTCTACGTGGCGCTCATCTTATCCAGGTGGTTGCTCACTTAGATTCAAGTGACGCTATCATGGCCCTAATGCTAGGTATTGACGCTATTCGCCGCGCCACATTTCATAACCCAAACATTGAGTTAGTCATCCCCTACTTCCCATACGCTCGACAAGATCGTGTATGCAAAGATGGCCAGTCTCTATCTGTTGCTGTTATCGCTCAAATGATCAATGCACTACAATGCAACCGCGTTACCATTTGCGATCCACACAGCGATGTTACCGGTGCAATGATCAATAACCTGACTATCAAATCTCAGGCTGACATCGCTCGCATCAACAAAAAATTTTCACGTAAACTGTGTCACAGAGACACTGTGATCGTCGCGCCAGATGCAGGCGCTAGCAAAAAAGCAGTGGCAGTAGCTAAAGCTTGTGAGCGTGGAACCCCTGTCATTCAAGCGCTTAAGACTCGCGACGTACAAACTGGCGACATCACAGAAACCGTGGTTCTTGGCGACGTAACAGGCAAGCGCTGCATGTTAGTCGACGACATCTGCGATGGCGGCCGCACTTTCATCCAGCTAGCAGATGAGCTTCTTAAACGTGGCGCAGCAGAAGTAAATCTGTTCGTTACACACGGCATCTTCTCTCGCGGACTAGAAGCCTTCCAAGGTCGCGTCAGCAACATCTACACAACTGACAGCTTCCCGCACAAGTGCAGCAACGTCGATGGCGTCGAGCTTCACGTGCAACCCCTGAACTTACTTTAACCAAACACCAAACCCAACACAGAACAACTGATTCAAGGAGAGTCATATGACCATTATTGCCCCAACTATGCAGAAAGACGTTTACAAAGAATTTCATGGACGTGCTTTCCACCCTGATGTTTCAGAGGTTTATGCGAATTACACCAGCCGCTCTGGCAAGCTTAGCAATGTGCCAGGTAGCGACAAAGTAGCGTTCGTGGGCCTGCAATACTTCATCGTCAGCCACCTAATCGAAGAGTGGAATGACGGCTTCTTCAACCTACCTAAATCAATCGCAGTGAAGAACCACAAACGTATTCTTAGCGCGATACTGGGCTACGAAGTGAACGTCACGTATTTAGAAGACCTTCACGATTTGGGCTACCTACCAATTCGCATCAAGGCACTGGAAGAAGGCAGCATGGTGCCTTACCAAGTACCGCCTATCACCGTAGTTAATACTCGCGAAGGCTTCCATTGGTTACCTAACGCCATTGAAACTGTGATGAGCACTGAGAACTGGCCAATCCAAACCAGTGCAACAACAGCAATCGAATACCTGCGCGTATTTCACGAGTTTGCCGTTAAGACAGGTTTACCGACAGACTTCGTCCCTTTCCAGGGCCATGACTTTTCTTTCCGTGGCATGTTTGGCAAACAAGCAGCTGCAATGAGCGGCTTCGGACATCTAGCTTCAGGTCTTGTGGGCACGGACACTATCCCAGCAGTATTGTTCGCTGAAAAGTATTACGGCGCCGATGTAGACAAGGAACTGGTTGGCGCTTCTGTCGACGCAACTGAGCACTCTGTCACCTGTTCTTGGATCCTTGAAGGCGAAATAGAGTTCTTCAAGTACCTGATGACTCACCAATCACCTAAAGGCATCTTGAGTGTTGTAAGCGATACATGGGACTTCTGGACACTGGTAACGCAATATTTACCAGAACTAAAAGAAGAGATCTTAAATCGTGACGGCGCAGTGGTTATTCGCCCAGACAGTGGCGACCCGGTTCACATCCTAACCGGTTACCGCGTTATGCCTGAAGGCAACTCTGCAACACGTGAAGAAGCATTCAGCAAAGCACAAGCTGCTGGCTATGAAGCTTATATCTTTGGTGGCAATACTTATGCACTGGAGCCAGTCGGCGGCAATGATTTCGACGACCCATGCCAGCTACTTGAATGCCAGATCAAAGGTTTGATCGAGTGCCTTTGGGATATCTTTGGTGGCACAATCACTGAACAAGGCTACAAACTGTTGGATGAGCACATCGGTGCAATCTATGGTGACGCAATCACTTTGCAACGCCAACGCATAATCCTTCAGCGCCTAATGGACAAAGGTTTCGCTTCTAAAGTGGTTTTAGGTATCGGTTCTTACTCTTACCAGTATGTAACTCGTGACACTCACGGCTCTGCTGTTAAAGCTACAAGCGTCATTAAACGTGGAGAGCGCCTATCAATCCACAAAGCTCCTAAGACTGATAAAAAGAAAAACTCAGCTAAGGGTCTGCTTCGTATCGAGCGTGACGAGAACGGTGAATTAGTGTGCTTACATGACGTCACTGAGCAAGAAGAAATGGGCGGCGAGCTAAAAGTTATCTTTGAGGATGGCAAACTTGTAAAAACAACTACTCTCGCTGAAATCCGTGGCCGTTTCGCTAAAGAAATCGGCATCATCTAACCTACCAACCAGGGCCGGGACTCTCGGCCCTACTTCTCTCCCCTGTGATACAATCAGCTAATACACAACGGAAGTGAGAATACCATCATGGCTGATAACATTACGTCGATCACTGGCGCTATCGACAAAAAACGCAAAGAAGATATTGCGCTAGCGGCGGAACAAGGGGCCAACGAAGCCCTAAATAACGCAATGAATGCAGACCTTATCCCTTTGCAAACACTTCAGCTAAGCCGCGTATTGGCCCTATCAGGTGATGTTTATTTTTCTCAGTACGGCTCTCCAGAACTCGTTAGTAATGAACAACTCTTACATGCTGCCAGCCAGCAGCTTTACAAGTTCAAATACAATGACGAAACGAACACGTTCCTTATGTCATTCGATGGTGAGTATAACTACACCCTCATGATGAATGACGCGTTTACCCCAGAACAAGGGATGGAAGCGTTGAAGATGCTTGAAGGTGAACGTCGAACCAATGGTGTCATTGTTCAGGAAAATGGGCGACGTATGCTTCCAGGTAACGTGCGCGAGAATAAGTATGCTCCTAAAGAGTTCTTGCCGGCACCATTAAAAACAGATGCACTGGCAATGGCGCTTAAGTTTGTTGAGTCCGTATCCCAACCTAAGATTGACGATCTTGGCCGTGTAGGTTTTGATGAAATAAATGTTGAGCAAGCAGTATCTGAACTTCTAACGCGGGCCCAGTATGAGCTATTCAATATCAGTACAGATATCAACAGCGGCTATATCAACCTGACCATGAGTGACGATGTGGGCACCCATTTCGCTATCAATATGAAAGAGTCTGTCGACCCGGGCCTGATGAGCAAGGTCACCGACGTCTTAATGGATGAGATCACTGTGAATCACGCTGCATATCGTGAGCATAACCCTGAAATGAACGAAATCAGGATGAGAATGCAAGCCGCCGCCGAGTCGATGAAAGAGATGTTTCCACCAGATCCGGAAATGGACGCCTATATGCGTGAAGTATTAGATAACGATCCAGAATACCAACAGATATATGGCAATGATGAGCGGGCCGACGAATTGATCTCCATTCAAAACTCTGAGAACGTGACTAGCATCTCACCGAGAAGACGCTAGCGGATTTAAAATCAACTCTGCAAATAATGTTTGAGGCATTATATGGCAATCCAAGATACCAACGGGCACATATGTCAATTGTAATAAAGCCGACAAGTTTATTGCCATCCAAAGCGCTGATAAATTAAAATAAAAGCCGAACGTTAATTCGGCTTTCTTATTTTTGCCCTAATCCCTTTAGGATTGCGTATAATCAATACCTTCAGCATTCATCAATTTATTCATAAAATAAAACTGAGGGGACAATTCCTTAGCAACCGAGCTAACAGGGTTATACCCGTTAAAACGATCGAGCTTAGCTCTACTCATAACCTCATCAAGCTGCAAAATCGTTTCCACGGTCGCCTTATCAACGCCATCAATACGAATTTGTCGCTCTACAAGCCCTTTTACTACATGCCGCCAATTATCATATTCACCCTGCTGATAATCATAATTTAAGGAATAAGATTCGTGTATTGAAATTGTTTCTATACCAAAATCTATGATTGCTTGCATCATATCCGAAAAAGGGAAACTCAAAAAGCAGTGAAGTTCCTTGTCGACAACGATACCTACACTATGATCAAGCTCAATTTTGATTATTGCTTTCTTCGACGAAACATTTCCTCTAAACATAAGATCCAACATGATTAGCTCATCGTCTATAAAACGCTGAGTATCAACACCTTTTGCCTTAAGGTTATCCAATATCTTTGCGTATTTTTTAGGTATTCCATCAGTTGATATGTGAAGAGATGAATTACGCCCTCGCCCTCGCTCTATAATCCTATTCGAAAATTGAGGTAAAAATTCAATCTCTTTTTCTAAATAGCTAAAATTAGCTCCTGATGCACACAGCGCCCAAAACATTTCCATACACCCACCATTCGCAGAATAATCTTCGTGGCCGTACCGTTGAATACGATGCCTCCTTTTATCATTCATGAATGTTTGGTATGTATCACTACTTTCACTTCGCTTCTCAATTAACTTTACATTCGACGAGTCTTTCAACGCATCAAACAACTCCCTAGAAGACTCACTGACTAGCGATTCAATTTTCTCAAGAGGAAAGCGTTCCTTTGCCGCAAATATCGCAATCGCATCTATTGTTGATTGAGGAAAACCAGATAACTCTTCATTTGAAATATAGTGGTACGCTATTGAAAACGGTGAGCTAAATACATTGCCCCCGACAAAAAGCGCACCAATTTCAATAAATCTTGAAGCCTCTGCAAGCACAATCGGATAAATTCGACACGCCACAAAGTGATTTAATAGCTCTACATAGTCTTTGATACCATTGTTTGATGAGATATTTTGGGCTCGCGAAGCCATTAAAAATGCTGCAATCAATGGGTTTTTCAAATCGCCATCATTAAACCTTAATGAAACCCTAATATCCTCAATGGGTTCTAAAAGCTTGCAAAGTGGAGCTAACGTAGGCTCTTTCTGTATCACATACAAAAATGAATAGAGCCTCTCAAGACTGAACTCAGGTTCGCCAAGGTGGTGTAGTAGATATGTCGCTAATACCGGTGAGGTGAGCGGCGACTTGTTTCTTAGGATATGATCAAGTGATCGTGAATCTTGCGTTTCATCCACTTCACCAAGCAAACCTGCATACATTGATTGCCTGCGCCTTTTTTTTGCGCTAATCGATGTTTCTTGACACTCTCTCTCAAAAAAATCAATCGCTGCTAAATCTTGTTGTTCCACTAATCCGAAGTTGCGCGCAAATAAAATGAACAAATCAGAATCATCTTTTATTTCATCGTGCTTTTCGGAAAGACGACCTTTCACAGATTCAAAAATCATCTCAGGCGTTAGCCGTTGTTGTTCACAAAGTATTCTCGACGTTAATTTTAAATTATCTTCAACGGGATCCTCTTCACTTCGCCAGCCGCCACCATGCTGAAAAAATAAAGCTTTATTATAAAAACTCACCATTTCAGAATGAACTTTCGAAATGTGATTAAGCGACATTGAATTTAGGTTACCTAGAAGCGGGACGATTGCGACCTTGTCGTGGTCTCCCAGCATATTCCAGTGACACGAAACAAAATACTCTGCATCATTAGAATTTAGTTTTAAATTAGTTACCACCTGTCCAGAAAGCTCTGATTCGATTGCATTTAAAAATGAAATGGGCAGCTTGGCGTTAGGTCCTTGGGTAATAAATTCCTGATAGTCTCTCTGGTTAATGAGCCCGACCGACATTAATGTATCCACGCAATCGCCAAAACTAGGCTCTTTCATCGTGTAGAACTTTGTGTAAATGAAAGATGCCATTAATCCGTCATCGTTAAGTGCTTTAACCCTCCCCTCAACCTTCGATACACAGGACTCATTCCAAGAACCAACATCTTGTCTCATTTCTGTGTAATTTTTGTACCCAAGCAATCGTCCAAAATTGGCCTTTTGCTTATTTTTTGGTTTGCATAGTCGCACGTATTCTTGAAAGAACAAATCCAGTGGCTCTGCTCTACATCTAACTTTGGATAACTTTGATAAATCCATTGGATACCTTCTTTTTTCTTCGATTATTTCATCGGCTAATTCTTATTAACCGACGATCTCAAACCCTTCAAACATGTGATAAGGTCGAGTGTAGAACACACCATCATCACCTTGGAAAGCACCGCCCTCTGCCCACTCACCTGATTCCAGCTTGGCTTTACCAACACCGAGCATATTGTAAACGGTACCTTTCTTGATGTATCGGATTTTAGATTTGTTGGCAATCGCCAACTTCACATCATCAGCAGTCACTAATTTCCCCTTTGTATTTGTTGTCACCCTTGCGCTCAAAGCCGTTAAATCTGTCATAATCACCCAGATCACAGGAACTTAAATTAGAACAAGGATGTTAAATCATGTTACGCAGCACTTTAGTTGCCATGAGCATTACCCTACTTTCTGCTGGCGCTATTGCTCATCCGGTAAAAATCGTACCAACTAATGACGACCTACCGACGCTTACGTGTTATGTCGCAGCGAAAGACGGATTGGAGCGTGCGAATGCGCTACTCCAAAAGCACGACAGCAATCTTCGCGATTTCAGAAGTCACTACCAATGCAATGGCGAAGACATTGTCATCTTCACAAAGCGCATTGAGCGCAAAAAGAAACAGCGAGATTCGCAGGCGTGGTACGCGAAAGAATTGGGACTATGACCCCATTCAAATCAGTTAGAAATAGCCCCCATATTTGAGGGCTTTTTCTTGGCGTCCAGCACCAAAATTTGCTTTCCCTGTCATGCCACCAATGCTCTTTGGTAACTGCAATTATTATACAACAAAAGTGTTGTTAAAATCAACAAAAATAAACCTTGAAAAACCACAAATAAAACAACAAAAACGTTGTTTTCAGAGCCGGATTTTTGCTATAATAACTGTATTGAATCAGCATTCTAACAGGGGAAACATATGGCTGAAAAATACACTCCATCTAAAATAAAGCAAATCATCGAAGGTCGTAAATTTCGACGTATGGAAGAAATGGTTAAATCACCTGACTTTCCACGTGAACTTATGCTTAAAACACTCAATGAAGAGACACCTCGTTTTTCAAGGAGCACTGCATGGGGTGTAGACCTAAACCATTCAGAGTTAATGGCTGAAATGTTAAATTCAGCTCGATTCACCGATGAAGAGGTTGAGTTGATGGTGCAAAACAACCCATCACTTAGAGGCCTTAGCCTGTATTGCGAACGCCTAGCCAAAGAGCATTATCTTTACGCATTCGAACTTCGCATTGCCGAAAAGTCATTCACAAACGTGAGCATGTGGAAGGTAGTTCGACACAAGCACTTCCCTATGGGAAATGCAATGGAACTCGTTAACACCACTGAGAATTCAGAGCTCATAAAGGTGATTGCCGAATACACTACGTCAGCGGATGTTCTGGAAGCGATTTTTAAACGAGCGTTAACGCTTAGCACAGATGAAAGCAATACGATCGTCACTCAACTAGCCGGCAACAAACACTTACCTCGTCACATCGTTGATAAATTGCTGGTATTAGATTTAAAGGCCTTGAATGTTAATCAGATTGGCGAGCTTTGCAGAAATCTGCTAAACACATTCCCTCACACATTTGAGCAAGGCATGTTCGTCCGTGGTGAGGTGGTTAAAACTGTTCAAACCAACATGCAATACACGTTATCCTTCTGTGATGAAGGGATCATGAAAAACGCCAGTATCACAAAAGACCAAGCGTTGACGATGATTGATAAGGTTGCATGCTCAAGAAGCTGGGATTATTTACTCAAGCGCATCGATTTCACCCAAGATGAATTGGAAGAAATGTTGTTAACTCATGCATCGAGTAACACTGGACTGTGCTACGCCATTATGAGTGCAACGGATAGCATTTCGGACAGTGCCATTATTGAATTTGTTGAAAACAACAGTGATTCGACTATGGTGGGAGCGATGCTTGCAAGTCATAGTGTCCCAACCACCGTACTTGAAACACTGGCTTACGATCCTGATCCGGTAATACAACGTCTTATTGCTGTTCACCCGGATGTGCCGGAACACACATATCGCTCGCTTTACCGAGTGAGAATGGAAATGCAAGCATCGAAATCGTTTTACACGTTCCAGCAAAGCGAAGCATTTTCCGGGATCAATAAACTACAGAAGTTTGAGCTGCTTCACGAAGAGTATGGATTTGATTTGTTCGACTTCAAATTCGTTACGTCGCCGAAAAAAGCACTACAGATGATCATTGGCTCTAAGCACCCGCAAGAAGTATCGTTTGTTTATGGTTCTGGCACAGCTGAATCAATCATGGCGATTAGCTCACTTCAAAGTGTGTTCACAAATGAAAAAGGCAAGTTGGATCGTTTTCGTTATTTGTCATTTGTAACTGAAATAAATGACGCGCTTGGTAATGGTGATGACGCTGGCAAGCGTGTAGGTTTAGCTGTCGATTCGGTTAGCCTGAAATTAGCTATGTCATTTTTCACTAACGAAGAAATCATCCAGGTGTTACTGGGTAATAAAAGCGATGAAGCGCAGGATGTATTTCGCTTATTAGCATCACTGATAAACCGAGGTGACGAGGATGAAAATGCCAAGCAAGTCAAGCTTGTGCGACGCTGGATAGAAAAAAACAATAATCTTGGTGACGCGTTTCACACATACTTAAGCAACAAGCAGCTGAGAGATTTAGGTTCAAGCCAACCAAATGTACAATTCTATCAGGCTCGCGCCATCGCTGAGTTGAAGTCGATTAATGAGATGTTACCTACAGGTGTACGACTTACTCTGCCGGCGAACAGTGTTGAACTTCGTTCTCTTGGGCGCAAGCAGCGACACTGCGTTGGAACAAAGCACTATGCAGATCGTTGTGTGGACGGCTCATCGATTATCTTTGCACTATCGACAGGTGTTCGCTCAGATGAAACGTTCACTTACCAGTTTGAGCGTTACTCAAATCGATTAAACCAGGCAAAAGGCTTTGCTAACTCTAGTACACCACCAGCCCTAGAACCTGTTGCTCGCGAAGTGTTTAAGGCAATCAAATCGACCTGCGAGCGCATCGCTGCAATAGAGGTGGATACAAAAGACGCTATCGCCGCATAGTAAAGTGAACACTATTAACAACATAAGTGTTGTTTAGTTGACCTCTTTTTTGGTATCATAGTCATCTTTGAATATCACTAAAGAGGTCGCTTTGACGTTTTTCAAGTCATTAGCTGTAACGACACTCTCGCTGTTCTCTTTTTTAGCAATAAGCGGAGAATCCTGCGGTAGATTTGCCTGCATGGAATCACAAGGCACACCGAGTCGATACACTACTCTTACTTTTCATAATAAGGCCAGTGAAATGCTGCTTTGTTATGCTCATGTTGACGGGCAAAAGATAACTTTCGAGTTAAGCGGCAATCACAATCTCTATCTACGCGAAGGGTATAATGTCGTCCACGTTTCTTGGCGATGCGACCCTATCAGTCAACGATGCCCTATTTGGGCTGGTAATTATTGCGCCAGACGTGGAATACCTTTTAATTAAAACAACAAAATAGTTGTTTTGTTCGGCGTCGTTTGGTAATATGTAGCCATTGAAATAAATCAACGGAATTAATGATGAGCACGAATCCAAAGCAAATAGAAAAGGCACTCGCGGCAATAAAGTCGAGTCCGTTCTACATCACACCAAACTACAAAGTGGATTTCGACACACGACGTCTTCATGACAACCTTTACGCTTACAATGTAAGTGCGGAGCAAGCCAGTCTAGGCCTTGAAGAAACAATTGCGCACATGACCCCGCTGTTCCAACGTGACAACAACAAGTGGACGCAAGAGCAACAGATCCGTTTCGTTGAAAATTTGCTAAGCGGTTGCCGTAGCGAGATAACTCTTTTCACAGTTAAAAAGAGCATGGATGATTGCGGGATATTGGATGGCCTGCAACGTGTAACATCAGTTTCGGATTTCATCCTTGGCAAGTTCCCGATATTCGATGACGTATACTTCGAACAGGTAGCAATACCTAATGTATTCATCAACGGACGCTTATCAATCCGTATCTATGAATTCCCGTCTTTACGCAAAGCGGTTGAGTTCTATATCTCGATGAATGAGGGTATCACGCATTCACCAGAAGACATTCAGCGCGCAAGAGACTTCTTGGCTACGCTACCAGAAGACGAATAAGGATTTACCATGGGTATTCAAAGTACAAGCAACATCAGCAGAGAAACCGCGATCAATCGCATCTTGAAAATTGACGCGCTCATTGCTGAGAAGAATTATCGTGAGCTGGAATCGGAAACCAGTGAGCATGACATTGACTTGGCGGAATACGTCAATAAGGCTGAGCCGCTGAACGTTGATGAAGAAACCTTGCTTAAGTGGACTGACACCATGCTTGAAGACAAGATGGACGAGCCGTTCTATCGATTCTCCATGTTCGACAACTACCTAATTCGCGAAGAGGAAACATATTGATGTTCATCGCATTGATAGGTGTGTTCCTGAGCGCCGTTTCCAGCGTAGTTTTGTTTTATAACGATCAATCATGGAGCGGCTCGGTTTTCTGCCTAATTGGGGCGTTATCCCTATACTTCCTGCAAAAATCAATCACCAAGAGCACACCCATCAGTTAGCTTTTAGGCGCCCCAGTGAGCGCCTATCGCGTTTTATGAAGCCAGGTTGACCTGTTTCATGTCTTCTAGTGTTGTACCGCCAGTGGCCACTAGAACGCCTTGTAGATAACCTAACCATCGATGCGCTTTATCACCTGACACTTCGCCAGATTCAATCTTATTGATCATGTTGTGTAAATGATCTTTGCCGAACTCACGATTTTTCTCTGGCGCATTGCACTTATCGATACTCTCTCGGCATGCCGCCGCAGCTGCTTTAACATCCATGTCTATTTCGCTCCTTGCGTTTAGTTAATTCTTAATTGGCCAATTCCTGATACCGGCTATGAAACCCATGATCCCAGATGCTTTTCCCGTTTCGGATCATTGAGGTCTCGAATAAATGACCTTCGTAATTAAACCAGGGCTTAGTGGTTGTCTGACAAAGGTACTGATGGATCTTGTCGTTATCGTGCATCCCGTCCAGCTCTTTATCGCCAGAAAAGTCATGTACCATGTCTTTGGTAATACCATGTTTTTCGATAAAGGCGAGGCTTTCTTGTTTCTTGATCTGTTCCTGAACTTCCTTGATGCGGCCATCAATAAATGCTTTTGCAGATTGAAGCTGAGCCATTTCCCCAGGCGCGTCCTCTACTTGTAACTCACCATCAGGTGATGCAAGTGTTCGAAGCATCAACTCAATACAAAAACCGTGGCCGTTGCAGAAATCGTCATCAGGCGCGGCGTTAGCAAAACCAAGGCTAAAGAAACTTCGTACCCAATCGGCCAATTCTTCTCTGCTGATTGGCTCGCCGGCATCAAGCTTGGCGAGAAATGTTTTTAATTCCATGTCTTCTCCATACAAAAATGCCCCGCAGAGCGAGGCATCAACTTATTACAGACCAACTATGTCGCGTTCCATGTTCTTAAGCGCGAACTTAAGAAAGCGAGCAAGCTCTTTGTACTCGGGTGACTTTGGTGTCATGTAAACACTTGGTACATAAGCACCCAAAATCTGAGCCAGCACACCGGCTTCATCTTTGAGTTCATCAGCAAGCAATTCAATGCAAATATCATCTTGCGCTTTCATTACTGGGAAGTGGGAAATAATCTTCCTCACAAGTCGAACCAGCAAATCATCGCGCAGCTTCCCAGTGCCAGGCGGCAAAAAGTCAACGAGGTGATCCGCATCCAGTTCGGCATCAACACTGATCTGCCACTCCCCTTCACCGAAAGTGGTAAAAAACAGTCGATGCATCACCAAACGCTCACCCATCAACAACACATCGACATGCGATTCGTACTTTAGCGACTCGAACAAGTTCGGTGTCAAAGGGCGGTTGCTGTGCCAGTACGCCAATGGTTTGTATTTCGACTCATCAGACTTTACGTACCAGTTTTGTAACGCATTCTCAAACCCAGCGACGTCACGGTGCCAGTGAACCCCGATGTTTTCAATTTGACGTTTTGAAATGTCATCATCAACGTCAACGCCATCAACGTTGGCGTATTTCTTAGCCCACTCGATGCGTTCTCGGGTAGACATAGCGTGCGGGAATCTGGCGATTAAGACATTCTCGACTGTGTTGGCATCTTCCCAATCAGAGCCGTCAGTAGATTCAATCCAAATGGCAGAGCAGCTATCGCAGGATGAACGCTGAGCGCCGTCAAAACTACGCGCATCGTATTCAACATGATCAGAGCCACAAATAGGACACAAACCATCATTGGCCAGCGCCAGTGGCGTTTTCCCATTACGAGTGTCGTTCTTCTCGATTTTGGCTGACAACGTATCGTAGTTCGGTTCATTAAAACCGATTGCCAATGATTCGTTTAATTTGTTTTCACGTTTAACCGGATTGCCTTGATAGTTGGCAATACCACCACGAAGCACTTCGCGGATAACGTCGACGGTTTCTGATGTGAAACCTAATTCTTCAATTGAAGGAATAGTCTTAACTTGGGTCATGGCATAATTCTCCAACGGCCTGAATTTGTTCGTGGCTGTCCGTTACACTCACCAGGCACTAGGTCTGCACCATGATAGTGATATGTTTTAAATAAAAAATGATTTCGCATTCGCACCACGCCGGATATACCGGTGGACAGCGACAGAGGTGCCCCTCTACTTGCCAACTCAGAGCTGCCGAACGCCAAGAACTCACAAGCGCATTTAGTATTACATTATTTAGCTCTCAAATCAACATATATGTTGTGCATATTGTTGTTGGAATGTGATAGAATCACTGCTCACATTAACGACAAGGATGTTGGCTGAAGTATGAGATTACTGACTCAATATGAAGATACCGGAAAAGAGCTTTTGAGCCGTGGACGCTGGAAACACAATGAACGAACTGGGCATGACTGCTTGTTCATGATCAACGCAAATCACGTCTATGACGTGGGTGAGAATATCTGCCCTATCGTCACCACCAAACAGACATACGTTGGTATGGCTATCATGGAAATTATTGGCTACCTACGAGGCTATGACAATGCGGCGCAGTTCCGTGAAATTGGCGTAAAGTCTTGGGATGCCAATGCAAACGAATCAACTGGCTGGTTAGCCAACCCTAATCGCAAAGGGACGGATGACCTCGGTCGTGTGTATGGTGTTCAAGGCCGTGGGTGGATGAAGCCAAACGGCGACCTTGTTGACCAATTGCTTAAAGTCTACAACGACCTGCGCCGTGGAATTGACGACCGAGGCGAGATTGTAACCTTTTATAACCCGGGTGAGTTCGATTTGGGATGTTTGCGCCCATGTATGCATACCCACCAATTCTCAATCGATGGTGACAGATTGCATCTTCACTCATACCAAAGAAGCGCTGACTATCCGCTTGGTGTCGTATGGAATCAAATCCAAGCCTTTGTTTTACTTAGACTTATGGCGCAAATCACCGGCTTCAAACCAGGCTATGCTTACCACAATATGGTCAATGTTCACCTGTACCGACCACAGCTTGAATTGTTCGAAATGCAAATGGAGCGCGAAGTATTTGAAGCCCCTCAATTGTGGGTAAATCCGGACATTCAATCTCTTGAAGATATTGAGACTTGGGTCAGCAAGAAAGACTTTAAGCCTCAAAATTACAAGCATCACGAAGCAATAGCGTACCCATTCGCATCTTAATAAACCAAGCCCCGGCAGCGCTGGGGTTTATTTTACAACATTTCCGTTGTTTTATTTCAATTATTCATGTTATGATAACCCCATCATGAGTTGGACGTATCCGTAAAATCTTATGTGGGTTACTCCCCCGCCGCTTCGCAATGGCAAACGAGATTTCAGGCGCCACCTTTATGGCAAACAAACATCATGAGCCTATATCCGGCCTTGATGGTGAGCGAAGCAACTGTCTGCATGGCCAAGATAGAGGACAAATACATGAAAGCATTTCCGTACAGCAGCGTTAACGAATTCCACCGTGAAACTATCGCGCTGGCACAGCACTTAAATCTACCGCTGAACAAACTCCGCAAAGGCATCGCTTCCCGATACGGTTTCAACGGCATAAAGCCATTTGAAGACTACATTTTAAAACGAAGCTTATTAGACAGCAGCACACTACCTGTGTACGTAATTAACAAAGGGGTTGAAGTTTTTGTCGTCCTGTTTAACGCGCTTCACTATGGCATCGCTGGTTTTGATTGGTACAAAAATGAAGTGGATGCATTTAATGCATTCGAAAAAGATAGGCAGAGTGTTATAGATAATTTTCCTGAAGATAACCAAATTGTACTCGTTAAAGTGGAGGTTAGCAGTTACGAAAATGCGACGGATGAAATCGAAGGCGCCCAAAATGAACTTTTTGATAACCATGATGGCTTTCGTTATCCATTATCGAAAAACGTATGGATTGATCTTATTCGACACCAAAACAACATACACACAGCTTCCCTTAAGCCGCTTTTGAAAGAAGTTGTAAAAAATAACTACATCACCGATGAGAATGGCGTATTGAATAGCGGAGATGGCGCGGTGCATGTTACTGGGGCAATTTCGCTTGGCATTGATGATAAAGACGCTAAGTCTCCGGTTATCTATGTGACATTCCCGCGAGGGTTTAAGGATGCTGGGACTGTTTTAAGCGTAAAAATAAAGTTCAATGATATGGAAGCATTCAGCGAGTCAAAGCTGGTGGATTCTCGATTAACTTCAGAGGCGCTATTTACACCATCTAAAGGTAGCTTTGAAACTTGGGACGGTATTATAAAAGAACTTTTAGGTTAACACCCTACCACACCTGTGTATCAAACATTAATTTTTGATACACAGGGTGATCAGCTTATCTCAAGCTCTTAATTACCTCATAGGCTTCTCTGGATTTTCCACTATCAATCAAATCACTGATTCGATCCCAATTCTCAATCAATCCCGCCCAGATCTCAGATTGCTCAGCCATTTTAGGTAAACGCTCAACCAACTCTGGTACAGCCAGCAACAATTTTCGACAACGCTGAAAATCAGAAGGGTCGTATGGGTGTGCGTGTTCTGGAACACCAGGTAAGGGAACAAGAACGTGCGCCATAAACTTGCTGCTCAGACCAACATCATCAGATGCTAACCATGCGGTGATCCCCATCCCCTCTTCTGATCGTTGCGTTGGTTTATTTAACGAATCGGCAAGGGTGGATGCCACCTGTATGATTGTGTTGAACTGGCGTGTATTTAGCTTAATATGAGGGTACTTTTCGCTCAGCATTTGCTGAATGTCGGACATTAATCCAATCTGACTCACTTCAGACATAAGTATACTTCCTTGTATATTGAATTCTCAAAACAGATTATCAGAGCATCTCTTGCATTACAACATTAGTGTTGTTATAAATCACTCCCTCTGAATCCCTTTACCCACCTGCCACAGAAGAATAAAAACAACTTTTTTGATGTTTTTTGATGTTATTATGTTGACTATGTTGTTCATTTTACGGTATTCTAAGCACATCAAATATATACACCTGTTCATCCGCTAACACGCGGATTTCATGGATGAAACGAATAAACAAAAGGAATTGGCCATGTCGGTAAATACCGCCGCTATCAATAGCGCTCCACCTGTTACGGGTAAAGTCAATTGGTACATCGTCTTAATGACATTATCAATGTTTATGACTGGTGCGTCAGGTATGGTCGTTGAATACGTCCTATCAACAGTATCTTCTTATTTAAACGGTTCATCAGTTGAATCTTTCTCGCTAACCATTGCCATTATGATGGGCATGATGGGTCTCGGTGGCTGGGCTCAGCGATTCGTTTCAGATAAGAACATCATCGACAAATTTGTTTACTTAGAATTGGCATTGGCTGTGGTATCGGCATTCGCCCCAATAGCCGTATATGCCGCATTTAGCTATACCCCAGAACACTATCAGCTTGTGTACTATTTCTTCGTCATGAGCATTGGTTTTATGGTCGGATTCGAGATTCCATTTATCACCAGAGCGAATTCTACTTTCACTAAGCGACTTAGTGATAACTTGTCTATCGTGTTTGCGGCTGACTATGTCGGAGCATTCGTGGGCGCTTTAATCTGGGTTTACTTCTTGCTGCCGCACATGAACATCATTCAAATCGGTTTTGTGCTTTCAGCATTGAACTTCGGTGTTGCAGCTATGACGTATGCTTACTTCCGTCGCCAAACCCTATTCTCGCAGTGCAAGAAAGTGTTGTTCGGGATGCTACTGGTAGCAACCGCACTAATCGTAGGTTTTAACAAGGTGCCTGAGTGGGCTGTGGTCGTTGATCAGAAGATGTACCCTGATCCAATTGTGACAAGTAAGAAAACGCCATACCAGAATTTAACGCTGACACACAACCCAATAAACAACGATACCCGCCTTTACATCAACGGGAGTACGCAATTTTCATCTATTGATGAAGTGCGTTACCACGAGGCGCTAATTCACATTCCTGCCAGCACGCTCTCAGAGGCTCCCAAGCGCGCTTTGGTACTGGGCGGTGGCGATGGTATGGCTACACGTGAATTAAAGAAGTACGACGGCATTGAGATTGACTTAATCGAACTTGACCGTGACATGTTCACGTGGTCAAAGACCCAGGAGCACCTGACTAAACTTAATCACAATGCTTTTGCCGATTTTAAAGAAATTGATATCAATGATTATGCAGCAGTCAGAAGCGCTCTCCGTGATTTTCGCTCTGACGGCGGCCACCGTGTGTTTTACACAGATGCAAACAATTTCATTAACGCCTATGTCCAAAATCAGGTACCACCTCGATATGATATAATCGTCATCGACTTACCTGATCCGTACAACCTTGCTATCAACAAGATGTACACGTTGCAGTTCTACAACCGCCTAAATGCCCTATTGAATGACGACGGCGTGATTGTGTCACAGTCAACCTCTCCGTTTCACGCGCCAAAAGTGTTTGCAACGATTGGTAAAACCATGCGAGCAGCGGGCTACTATGCAACCCCTTACCGTCAAAATATTCCCTCTTTTGGGGAATGGGGATGGTGGCTCGCTGGCAAGACACCTAAGAAATTCGAAGGCTTGCACACTGATACGCAATACTTCACCGATGAGTTAGCCAAAGCGAGCTTTCTATTCGGCAAAAACGAAATTATCGACGACGAAACATTGGAAGTTAATTCCCTAATGCGCCCGGTACTCGTGAGACTTTATTCTAAAGAATCTTGGAAAGTCGAATGAATAACCTAACGCAGAATGTTCAAGGAGGAACGAGTATGGGCACTGTTGTAAATGCCATTGGTAAACACCTCATTATCGAGTTTAACGGCGCATCAAATCTTACTGATCACGACGTTGCTGAAAGCGTGTTCGAAAAAGCAGTTGAAGCTGCTGGCGCAACGCTTTTAAACATCAATCTTCACTCGTTTAAAACTGAAGAAATGCAAGAAGCTGGCTTCACTGGTGTTGCCATTCTTGCTGAATCTCACATGAGCATCCATACGTGGCCAGAGCTTGGTTATGCAGCACTGGACGTCTTCATGTGTGGTGATGCCGACCCGCTTTTAGCGTTACCGGCACTCGAAGAGCACTTTAAGCCAGAAAAAACCGAGGTTTTGCTTCTGGCGCGCTCTCCGGAAGGATTGGAAATCAAGAAAACATTAAACCACTAGGAGTAGTAATCATGATATGGATTGTTCTGTTAATTCTCATTGTCGCGGGAGCTGTAGGAGCTTATTTCTACACCCAACAAAAAGGGAGTGATACCCCTTCTGCTTCTGAGTCAGCGCCAGCGCAAATTGACCCGATAGCACAACGTGAAGATGCAATTGTTAGCGCTCAAATACAGGCGTCACTGCTGGGTATTACCCACAGCACGAACATCAACGATTTAATTGATAAATGTATCGAAGTACACGAAGAACTAATCAGCGTAAACCCTGAAGAACGTTCGCAACTTCATTCGGCACCAGGTGACTTTAAGCGCCTCATTGAAATCCATTTACCTGAATGGCTGACGAAGTTCGGTCAAATCAGCGCTGCTGCCACTGATGCCGATTTTCAGAAGTTCAATGAATTGCTGAAACAGATCATTGGTGAACTAGACATCATCTTGAAGAACATTGCAGATCGCAACTATGTTGCCCTCGCCAGCAAACATGGCTTCATGGAAATTCGTTACTCGGACAAATTTTAAGGACTGAACAATGACCGAAACTACTGTAAATCAAACAACCGCTACGGCAACTGCTGAACCAGTACAACAAACTGACGTTCAAAACCTGCTTAAAGACCGTGTAACGCACTACATGACAGTCGTAAAAGATTCAATTGGTGGTCCACAGCTTGATCAAGAGCTTAACGCCATCGGCGCTAAGTCTACTGCACGTATCGCAGAGCTTCGCGGCACAATGCAAGCATCTGTTGACGCGGCTCTCCCTTCATTGGGCAAAGACTCTGAGTTGGCAAAAATCATCAACGAAGCCACCATTAAGACAACTGAACTCAACCCTAATTCAGTGACCACCAGTTTCTTATACAAGTGGGTTCCGGTACCAGTAGTTCGCAAATTCCTTTTGCGCGGCTACGTTGAGAACTTCCAGAGCGAGTCAGGCAAAGTTCAAACCATCTTTGACAACCTAGTAGGCGGCAAAGAGCACCTACTTGAAAAAATGATCATGTTGCAAAACCAATACCGCGCCTTAAAAGAAACGATAGCGGAAGTGAATGCAGACATTACTATGACTGTTCAACTTCAAGAAGAACTGAACGCGCAAGACACGTCTAACATGGACGAGTTTGAAAAGACTAAATACGAGCGTGCACTTAACCGTGTTGCCCGTAAGCACCGCGACTTGGAAACAAAGAAAGCGGCTATTAATCAATTCTTCATGTCTATTGATCAGACGTTTAACGTACAGCAAATGCTGACTGACTCTATTGACTCTATTTTGGATGTTGGTCCATTGGTACTGCAAAACGCAATCATGCTGCACAGCGCCATTGATGCACAGCGTCAGGTTACCGAAGCTGCCCAAAACACTCAGGCATCCCTTGCCGAGTCTTTGGAAGCCAACGGACGCTTAATGAAGCAAAACGCTACCGATGTGGCGGAGCTATACAACAACCCAGTTATTGCGATGGAATCTTTCGAGAAGTCATTCCAAAACTTAGTGGAAGCTATGGCTATCACTCGTGAGGCTCAGGCTAAAGGTACTGAAATTGCGGTTGAAATGACCAAAGGTCTGAAGGTGATGAATGAGAAGTTTGCACCAGCAGTTGACGCTTTGGACGATGATATGAAAGGCGCCGTGACTATCGACGGTGACAGCAAGGAAGTTTAAGGAGTCCGCAGATGGAATTGCAAGAAAAAATCTCTTTGGTGCGTCAAATCGCACCACCCGTTTCGGGTTTACCTAAGTCTACCTTGCTTAACCTCAAGGTTGGCTCGGTCGTTCGCATCAACACATTGCCTAACCCACTTCAAATGGTTGAGCAGGTGTTTGAATACACTGAAACCAACAAGCACGGCGAAAAGAAGAAATTCAAGTGGAAAGAGTACATGCTTCGCGACTTGAAAGACTTCTCTGTTCGCTTCTTGGAAGTTGAAGATGACGATGAATTGGAAGCTTACCTGACTGGTGAAAAGGTTTCTCAAGGCCGTTTGAGCGACACGCCACACAAAGGCTTAAAGCAGCTTTGTATTGAAGGTTCACCAATTGGCACTCTTTATTTAGAAGAGTTCTGCCACGCTGTTTTTGATGGCAAGAACGGTGAAGAGTCAGTGTTGATGCTGGATTATGAAGCTGACAGTGGCGAAATGCTAGGTGTGGAAGTTTGGGAAGGTGGAAATATCGAAGCCTTCTTTTACAAGGAAGTTAACGTAAAACAAATCGAGGTGGTCTCGCATGCTGAATAACCTTAAGCGCGGAATGTTGCTGGTAGGGGTCGCCTTGATGGCGGCCTGCTCACCAATCGACAAGTACGAAGACAACTTGGAAAAGGTTGAAAATAGTATCGCCAAAAAAATTTACGCAAATAGCGTAATTTCGGCAGAAAAGACGATCAGAGAGCTATCTAAAGATAGTGCTTATACGTCACTACTTAAAGACGAAGTGCTTAAAACTGAATCTGACAAAGCCAATGCTACCGTTGCCAAAATTCGTCAGCTTGCGAAAGAGTTGCGCGCAATGGAAGACCTTGACGACAACAGCAGTAATGAAAACAAAGCCGGAAAAGTGTACGGTTCAATGCAGCTTGAAATATCGAAACTGAGTTCAGCCCTTCGTAAGTGGAAAACTGATTACAGTCGAGTAAGTTCTATCATTTCTCGCCGTGATCAGGAGCAAGCTGATTTGGTTAAAGCGTATGCTGCATTCAGCAAGGCTTATGAAACAACAAAGGCTAAATTTGCAAAGGCGCTGGTTGATCATCCTCACCAGAAAGCACGCATCTCAACGTTCCAGGCTCACTTGGCCAACTTTGATAATCAATATCAAGAGTTGATGGCGTTTTTTGCCAAACCAAAATCGTCACTAAAAATTGAGGACTATTTAGGTTACGTAGGCAAGTTCAACGATCTGAAGGTAAAAGAAAACTTCCCGATGACGTTGGCAGGTGACTACGACCGCATGGTGGATCAACTGTACAAGTCGTATAGCAAAGTGCTGGTCGATATGGAAGAGAGTCACGGTATCGTATTGGGCGCTGTGTCATGGGACAACTTCTACGATTACCCAACAGAGCACAACCGCACCTTCCCTTACACTGAGGTAACTTATGAGCAGTTAAACAAGATCCAACGTCTAATTGGCTCTGGTCGAACAATGTATGTGAGCAGCATTGAATCTGACAGCACCATTGCTCTGGCAACGTCTGGCAAGTCTCGAAATGGATGGGATAGCGGTGATGATGAAGCTGAAATCTGGGTTGAAGATGCTGAATCTGAGTATGTGCACTCTTACTTGATCATTGAAGATGGCAAAACAAGTGAGATTGAAGAAACGGTTGACCGTAACACCTACATGAAACTGATCAATGCTGTTAATCAGGAAGTGTTCTCTAAGCCGTACGGCAAGTTTGAAGATGAAGCGATTGATAAACCTCAAACCCCGGGCATGGCTTATGTGGGTAACTCAAACTATGGCCAATGGCAGCGCGATCCAGTATCAGGCGCAGAAATTTGGACTTGGTTTATGGCTTACTCAATCATTGATGACATTGTAGATGACCGTATCGACCGTCGCCGTCATGAGCGCTACATGGCAAACATGCGTAACTATGTTCCGCCTAAAGAGCGCCGCAGTCATTCTTGGACTAACCATTACGGTGTAACAAGCAACCAATCACCAATCCAAAAGTCACTTACTCGCTCTCGCAACAGTAACCTACGTGGTTCAGGTGAGTCGTTCCGTAACCGTGGCCCAGGTAAAGGCAAGTAAGGAGTATTATCGTGGAATTGATGTTATTTAATACAATCATCTTCTTTGTGTTGGGCACCATTATGGTATCCGCAGCACACAGTGTCGCCAACTGGCGTATGGGTCGCAAACACCCAGAACTGCTAACCAACCCTGATGCACTTTGGTCATCAACGGCCTTTGTAACGCGCCGTATGGGTTTGTATGCAGCGTTTCTGATGGGGACCTTTGCCGTCGCCCAAAACATCGGCAATGCAGTGTTTAAAGCTGGTTCAATCGCTGACGGCCTGACAAGTGATCTGCTTATAGAAAGCGGATTAGGATTGCTATCTATCTTTGTATTCGTGTTCACTGCACTGCGAAGCATTGATTGGCTTATCCTATCTAACGTTGACAATGATACTCAGGTTGCCAACAACAACAACTATGCGGTTGGACTGACAGAAGGGGCAATCTTACTGGGAACTGGTTTCGTTGCTTATGGCTCGTTACTTGGTGAAGGACACATCACCTCTGCTTGGGTATTCTTCTTAATCGGCCAGGTGGTGTTTGTTGTAATCAGCTACCTAATGGAATACGTCATTCACCCTGAGCACAACGCAAAGTCAGATATTGAAAAAGGCTGCGTCGCATCCGGTGTGATCGTATCAACCATGCTGCTGGTGGTCGCGATGTTTGTTAAGAACGGGGTCGCAGGTGATTTCTATGGCTATGCACAAGATATCCCTTACTTCCTGAAAATGTTCGGACTGCAATTTGGCCTATTCTTGATTTACATGTTCTTAATGGAGCCCATTCTATTAAAAGTCATGCGTATCAGGTCTACTGCGCTAAATGGCGCAATGATCCGCGCCGTCATGCAGTTAACAATTGCAGGTTCTATCGTTTACAACGTAAGTCTGTAACACCTATCGCCGGTGCATGGTTGCGCCGGCCTAACTGATGACATGGAGTCACCTATGACAGACCAAACCACACCGCTTTCAGCAAAAGAGCAGGAAGCAAAATCGAATGCATTCATCGCATACGTCCTTTTATCCCTTGGCTTCTTTACAGGTGCCACCTTTATCGCTGCTGGCGTGTGGGCGTACCTTAATCGCCAGGATTGCTCGGGAACACGTTTTGATGATCATTACGACAACATCATTAAGGTATTCTGGGTTGGCGTTGTAGGCAGCATCGTTGGCGTTCTAACGACACCATTGTTGATTGGTGTACCTATCTTGATTGGCGTTTATATTTATAACATCATCAAGATTGTAAAAGGTTTCTCGACTCTCACGTCGAATAAGGCCTACGCTGGGTAGTTATTCCATAATAAAAGCAAACCTCGCTAAATGCGGGGTTTTTTGTTAACTAACTGGACGTAAAAAGAACAAACTCTAAATCAACTGTCAGTCAAATTTACAAACCTGCTTCTTAAAGTGCGATTCACACTGTGTTTCATGGCCTACATATTGCAAATACACCCCAGTGAAACTAAAGCTTATCGAAAGGAATCGAGCCATGTTCAAAGAGACATTCGCAGCATTACTACTAACATTCTCCTTAACTGCAAATGCTGGATTTGTAAAAACAGATTGGAAATCATCTGGCGATTCACTGTCCGTTCTGCATGAAGAAACAGGGAAGGAGTGGTTGAGTCTCACCCAAACAGATGGGATGAGCATTAATCAGGTGATCGCACAATTAGGGAATGGCGGGACATTTGATGGCTGGCGCCTACCAACAGCCAGCGAGGTTGAGGTAATGCTTAAAGATTCCTTTCTTGGTTTTAATTTGAAAACCGGAAAAAACACATATATGGCTGAAGGCTATAACGATGCGTACTGGAAAGAAGCAGACACTTATCGAAAGCAAATGGGAGGAACGGATTACCGCGTCGTTGACGGCTCTTACTGGGCGCATTCACTAGGTTTTCATTTGGATGACACAGGAACCCAGCTTCAAAACAGTGGAATGAACCATTTCAATTGGAAAGCCACCCCTCGCCTTTATGAATTTAACATCATGAACCAGGTTTCAGTCGATTCTAACAATTGGGATGCATCAAGCACATATTACGGCGTTTACCTTATTTCTGACGGAGGAACAACGCTTAGCTCTAAACTTGATCCTACGCTAAACATTAATAACCCGGATGCACCAATCAATAATGTTCCAGTAGCATATTTGTTAAGTGGATTGGGATTATTTTTCCTATCCCTGCGCAGGAAATAAAGCAAAAATCGTTAATAAAAACACATTAAAACAACATATTTGTTGTGAGGGTTTCCTCGTTTTGCTATAATGGCTTTATTGCAAGTTAACGGGGAAACACATGCTAAACGATATTCAGCGCGGTCAATTCATCAAGTCACTCAGAAACCTTGAGTGGGATGAAGAACGAGAAACAAAAGAAAGTGACGCAAAAATCTTTGGTCGCCATTTCACTGTCGCGCTAACGGATTCTGGGTGCTTCTACCCATTTGAACTTAAGCCTTCAGGGGTGCTCTTCAAGGGCTCTAAGCTTCCCGTAAACAAACGTTTCGACCATTCTCGTGCCGATACTATTCGAGATGCATTTAATGCCGATCCGAACGGTTTTGAGGCATGGTGCATTTCAAATGATGTTCCAATGAATGAACTGTGTAGAAGTGGCGGCGGATTCAGCGTTGGTACTATTGTTTTTCAACGCTTGATGAAGCTGTGAATGCTGCGGTTCAATCAGTGGAAAGCAACACCCTGTATCGCCAGTTCAGAACCAAAGAAGAAATGAATGCTGAAAAGGACGATGCAACCCTGCGCGCAGAAGCTAAGGCGGAGCTTGAGCAGTCTATTGCATTCTGGGAGTCACAAATATTCGAAGAAGGCGACACCCCTTCCCTTGTAACCCAACTGAAAAATGGCTTTGGCAAGCAACTGAATGATGATCGTCGCAAGGCCATTATTTCATACTTAAACAAACCTAACCTAGAGCAATGGCATGACATCAAAAGCATTTTGATCACTCCGCTAGACACAATCTGGCAATGTTACGCTAAGTGCTACCCAGGTGTGCCGTTTTCTGGCAATGACTTTGATGCAAACAATATCCCAGACAAAGAAGCGATAACTGATGTTTTACGTAGCGCCATGAGTATGCACAATGAGCGAGCAAGAGGAAAGTTGAAGCCTCTTCGTGAAAAATATGAAACCGAGTTTGGGGACGATAAAGCATCACACTTGACGGCTGTCATTTAAAATCTGCTGCTACTAATAAGAGGTGTGATTGGCACCTCTTTTTTTGTTCTACGTTTTATAATGGGGAGGGTATTTTAAATTAATATAACAACAAATATGTTGTATTTCAGTTTGGCTTTAGGTATTATTTTTCATACCGATTAAGACATGAATCCCCATGCTTAGTCATAAACTAAAACAAGAAGGAATTGCGAATGCAATCAACTCGTAAACTGTTAAGCCTTACTATCGCCGCTCTATGTTTATCAACAAGCGTTAGCGCAGCATCAATTGACACCTTTGCAGATGACTTTTCTGACGCATCACTGCCAAAATGGGCATCTGTTGAAAATGGACAGATCGCACCGGCCACTGTTACCAATGAAAAACTGACTTCATCAAACTACAGCTTTACCACCATTAATCCGGCGAAATTTAGCGTCGCTCAGCACTTTGAAGCATCTATGGAAGTTGACAGTGCCGGCACCATTTATAACCCAACGATTGTTATTGGTTTCAAAGATGAAAACAGCCCTTATTATACTGTTCGACTTAAAAGCGGCGCTTATGGCAAACCTTCAATCTACCGCCATACCGATCTGTACAACGACTTAGGTGGAACCCAGGTTGCGGCCACGTCTGACATTGCATTTGACGCGAGCACCCCTCACAAGTTGTCAGTGACCGTAAAGGATATGGAAGCTACCATCTCCGTTGATGGTACGCCATATTTAGAAGCCCTACTCGACTTACCTCATGCTGGTGGTCAGGTGGGCATCTATGATTTCAGCTTATCAAATGCGACAACCGCTGATAATTTCGTTGTGAAAAACACGGAAGTATTTACGGAAAATTTTGCAGGCATCAACGGTAATGGCGCACTGCGTGGTTATTATGAGTTTACCGGTGATTGGACGACAGGTTATCGTCAACTAACGGCACTCCAAGCTGGCGATCTTATTTTAAATGAGAGCTTTGTTGCTGATGGTGATCATGAAGTGGCACTGGCTTGGAAAAACACTAGCGGATATGCGGAAAACTCACCTTCTATCATCTTTCGCTACACAGACGCTAACAGCCCATATTACACGGCTGTGATTGAAGATGGTCAGTACAATCGCGCTAAGCTATATTTGCACGCTGATCAATCAGATTCAGCCGGTACGATGGTTGCAGAGCAAGATATTTACACGAGCGGTACGGCGTCTGATGAGCTTGCTGTTCGCATTAATGGCAATAAAGTGAATATCCTATTAAATGGCGCAAAAGTCCTGTCATATACCGATACAAACGGTTTAACAGGTACTCGTGCCGGCATTCGCTATCAAACAGTAAACCAATCAATCATCACTGAGTCATTCCGATTCACAAAGTAATTCGGCATGAATAAAAGAGGCCGCCCTAAAGCGGCTTCTTCCGATTTGTTACGACACACCCTCTCTAACTTCCCAATAGAAGTCATACAGCTTGTCATGATGGTCATTGTTAAAATCAAAGCCATCAATTGATTTGACCGCATCATCTCCACCCAATACGATTCTGGCAAGGGTTTCAAGCGGATCCTTTAAATCAAATGTTTGAGCGTTCGGAAGCTTCGTCAGCACTGTGAAGAACACTTCAATGTCTTTCATTAGCGCAAGAGAGCACATTGCTTTGATGAAGTTATCATGACTTCCTGTAAGCACGGTTTCGTCGCCGTCGTGGTAAAGAATGTAATAGTTACCAGGCAACTCTGTTGATGCCACTAACACTTCGCTTTCTTGAAATGCAGAAACCACATTAACACTGCCGATTTGAACACTGTGATTATCAAACCCATCTTCCCCAGGTGCGCAGCCATACAGCTCCTTGGTTTTATCATCATGGGATTGCGTAGCAATATAACCTTCATGTTCATATTCACCAGCTTCAGACAAAGATTCGAAACCGATAAACCCTGAAAGTTCTGGCAATACGCCCAATTTAGCCAGCTCATTCATTCGATCATAAAGTAATGCCTGACTCGGGTTTGCCGACAGAGCAAAACTAATCGTCGAAGTAAGCGGGTAATACTTGGCTACTTCTTTACAGTAATCTTCCAACGACATATTTGCACAATCTAGGATCAGCTCTACCTGTGCGCGTTGTTTATCATTTAACTTAAGTTCCATTTAACACCATCCATAGCCGATTTGAATCATTGATATTATCACATCCCAACCTAGCCAGGTTTGACTAGGTATAAATATAAACATTTATGTTGTTTTTATGGTGGCGCTAGAGTAGTGAGCGTGGTAACATACTGATTATTAAGACGGGCTAAAACTTGTATGACGCCCAGATGTTAAGGACAACGGCGCACTGCGCTTCGAATGGAATCGAGATATGCTACTTAATCGCTTAATCCGCAGCTTAAAACGTCAGATATTCAAGACGAAATTATCTTCGATTCTGGGGTTGATTGGCGTAAATCTACTTGTTGGCTTCCTCTGCTACTCATTTATGGAAGAACCAACCATCACCCCAGATGCAGTCACCTTTATTTACTGGTCAATCGTCACTGCAAGCTCGTTAGGCTTTGGTGACATATCGCCAGTTACGGATGCCGGCAGACTGTTCCTCGTACTTTATTACATCCCTTCATTCTTCCTACTATTCGGCCTATTGCTAGGGAAGCTTGGGGAACTTGTTTACAAATACAGAAACGACCTCATGGATGGAAAACTGAAAATGAGCAATTTGAGCAACCACATTACTTTGGTAACGAACAATGAGAAATCCGCTCGACACCTGATCAAGCTAATCATGTCTGATGAAAACAGACCTGATCGTCAGATTGTTCTCCTGACAGATGCGGAGTTCCAACACCCCTTTCCGGATGAGGACCACATCCGATTCTTAAAGGTTGACGGGCTTTATGACCAATCTACCACTGATAAGGCATATATCAGTGCCGCATCGCGCATTGTTATCGATATGGAGGATGACAACGCCAATTTCGCCCTATCCGTTCACTTTGCCACCAAAGCTGACAGTAAAGGCGTAATTACGACGTTCCTACAGGACGAAAGCCGCGCAGAGACACTACGCAATCTTGGCCAGAATATCGAAGTCATCACCACGTTTAAGCACGAACAGATGGTTCGCGCCATGCAGGATACCGGTACATCATCCGTTTTTTACCATCTACTAACGAATGAAATGCAGACCATGCACACTCAGGAAGTCGTTTTTGAATGCAACGTGCCAGTGAAGCAATTGCGAGAAAAAATGCAAGATAGCCACAACGCCATTTTCATGGGGTTTGCAACAGACTTGATGAGTACCTCACTGGTCGTGAATCCTGACAATGAAACCATTCTTATGGCGGGGCAAACTTATTACGTTCATTATGTTGCACTGAAACGCCTTAAAACATCATTGCGCGACTTATTTGATGGAGCTCACGATAGAGGTGGAAATACTTCTCCTGCAATCAATGCTGGAATTAGAAATGCGCAAATCTAACGAAGAATGGTAAAATAAAATTAACGATGGCAACCTTGTCATCGTTTTGTCACATTCGTTTTATATAATGCCCTGTTGCCTCGCATGTGATATTATTCTGGTTACAAAAGCCAATATCACAGGGAGTGTAAAATGAAAAAAGGGCTTATCCTTCTTGCCGCTATAGCAATCTCGACAGGGGCATCTGCCAAACCTTCTACGTTGTTTGACTGTGTAGCAAAAGACGATTCTGCTAAAACTATTGAACTGAAAAGTGACTGTATGCCCGGATTGATCGAAAAGGGTTCTATGTTTGTTCGTGCACGTGATGCCGTTCTTAAACAGGCCGATCTCGATTTCAACTCGCGCGCAATGGCAACAATCAAGCATTACCCTAAAGAAAGCCGCACTGAAATTATTGCCTTTCGTTCCCCAGAATAAGAAAACGCCTCTTTAAAAGGCGTTTTTGATTTTTATACCGCTTTATGTCTTCTCTGCTTTAGTAATATCTTTGTTATACCCAATGCCGATATAAACAACCAGGTTCCCTGTATTACCGCAGATGGCCCGTTCCACTCTTCAAGCATGGATGTCAAAACCAGACCAGCGGCCAGTCCATTCATGCCAATATAAGAAATAGACTCACCTTTCATCTTCCCTGCATTAAGCAGAATGTAACTGAGAATATAAAGGGCGGTACCCAAATATCCTAGTAGCACCCAAAACGAAACATCCATTTTCAACATCCTTGTTTGTATGATAACTATACGCTTTTGGCGCTAATTATTTTTTAGTGTCCATATATTTTTCATCATTTAGTGTCTTAATTCATTTATTACGACACTTGCCTGTTTGGTTTTGCTGGTTTCGTGCCATATTGCGTGTAGCGCATAATTTTATTGCTGTTCATAAGTTGGGTAGCAATAATTTAGTAACATCCACAACAACATATATGTTTACTTTTAGGTGGTTTATTGCTACTATAATCAGGTACTCAAAAGAAGCAGTATTTGAACTGCATAATCTAATCACAGGAAGAGTTATATGATTACAGCAACCCGCGACGCGAAAAGCATTTTAGTAAACATCGGTGAAGTTCAGATCCGTTTCCCGAACAGTCCTAAGACAGAGCAAACCGTTTCTCGACTGCAAAGCACTATCCAAAGCATGCAGGACGATGTCCTTAAAAAAGGCGTTGAACAAGGTATTGGTATCGGCATTCAAATCTCTAATTTCATGGACTCTGTTTTTTCTCGCGAATCAGAAGCGGGCAAGGAGCAAGAGCCGGAAACAACGGTAATCATGCCGTTCAAACTTCACGATCAGCTTAGCAATGTGAAGCTTTCGCAAATTACACAAAATCGCGCTACATATGCTGTATCTGACGCCAACAACACTGTTATTGGTGTGCTTGAGTTTGATTCTGAAGCTGAGACAGCTTTCGTATTCCAATTATCTACAGGCATGGGTAACGCACCATTTAGCTTTGGCATTGATGTTAACCCTGACAATCTTGAAACTCTGGTTTCTGGCCTGCAACAAATTGGCATCAATTCAGTGAAAGCCAAGTAAGCAAAGTTCCAATTTAAAAAGCCCGCATTGTGCGGGCTTTTTCTTTAACGCTCATCAAGTAACTCATCAACCTCAAGTTCAATCAACGTTCTTCCTTGAAGCGCCACCTCTCCCAAGTAGCGAATGGCAATTTCATCCAACTCTTCTACGTCCTCAAGTAGTTCCTCAGCCGTATAAGCGCTATCCGACAAATCTTCTGTAAGCAAATCCAAACGCTCTAATTCTTCAGCTATAACTGGAAACATGTTGACGACATCGAAACCAAGCGAACTGGTAAAATAAATCGAATAGGCGTAAATAATCCAACCTAACACGGTTGTTTCTGGAAAAATATCACCAGGCCACATGCCGAAGGTGCCTTCTGGTTGGGCTAAGAGCCAGAATATTAAAAATATCGATGTGATACCAAATTTGCGATCACTCTCTGTTGCTGAACGGTCGAAAAATCGAGTATGGTAAATCGTTGTCGCTACTAAGCATAAAAAAGCAATAAGCCCATGGCTGGCTAGTGTTCCGATCATCTTTGTGTCAAACAGTGAGAACCAGCTTTGGTAATGAAATGTGGCGATGAATGTCGATATAAAACCGATTTTCAGCAGAACTTCAACTACGGCTTCCCCTGCACTATCATTAGTTTTCTCTATACATTGCGCAACGTGCCTTCTCATATCATCCCGCTGAGCTGGCGTTAGCGCCGGCATGCGAATGTCGATTTTAAATAATGGTCCAGTCATACACCCTCCTTGGCTATATAATGATCATATCATATCGAGTAATACTTACTACAACATATATGTTGTTGAAGGAGGTGGTGGATTGGCGTATTATTATGGGGATATTTTAAACTTTAAAGGATCTGGCATGTCGCTTATTGATAAAGTCCTCGCTGTCATCAGCAAAGAACAATCATCTTTTGAACAGGAAGAAATGACTATAGAGCAGATTGCATTTAGTTGCAGAGATCACGCTGAACCAGACAACCGGCCTGGTGAAAAGGATCTTACAGAAGGCCAAAGGCTCCTTGCACTTGTTCACCAAGAGGTTCCAGGCGTAACAGGCACACTCGACACCTTCGATGAATGGGTGTTCATAACCTTCATTGTTGACAAGCAATAGAGTGCATTTTAGATACAACAAAAAAGTTGTTATTTTTAACAAAAAAGACTTGAACATTTTGGTTTCCTCAGTAATAATCACAATATAACCAAGTAAATGACAAACAATGTACGGGGAAACACATTATGTCTGAACAAAACAACAACCTTAGAAGTATCGAAGAACTAGACGCACGCTACGCGCGTTTTTGCTTAAACAACAAACTGGACAGTGAGCTAACACCAGCACAGCAAGTTGAAGAGATGGTCGTTATCGAGAATAGTCGCCTCAGCATGTGGCTTGAGCGCCATATCGCAGAACGCCGATTAGCTAAAGAAGGTGATTCTTTGGTTGCAACTGGAGAGAGTGCAAGCCTGGTGGAGAACATTCACTTGGATTGTGAAGCTATTTCAAAAGGTGGCCAACGTGTTGCCGCTTCAATGTCTGTTAAACGAAAGCGCGCAAGCACTGAAGATCTTGAAATCATCATGGCAGCATTAGCTGAAGCCGCTACGGAGATTGAAGACGAGCGCGAAACGGACCCTGTTGAGGTGAGAAAGTCGCCTGTTCGCAAAGCCGTAAAGAAAGCAGTTCGCGTAGTCGCGGGCGTGGCAGAGGCTGCAACAATCAAAGCTGCAAACCCTGCTGTTAGACAGGTGGTTCCTGTTAGTCAAAAACCAGAACAAATGGGGTTATTTGCATAATCCCTAATTGTCGCTACTCACTTTAGTGAGTGGCGCCAGGTCTCGCTGCTTTTACTGGTCGAGACTGCTTAAGAGAGAGTCAACGAAGTCACTAAGTGGGCAGGATGGCATAGGCGGGTCGCGCCGCACTACTCATCCATAAACGAGTGGTAGACGTATTCATTGGTGGTGGGCGCACTTCACGAAAGGCCAATGGTAAGCACCGACGCCCGGCTTTCTCTTAAGCAGTTTCTTTAAGAACAATACGACATGGCAATAGGCGGTGTCGTTCAATTCCCCTGACAGCTGTGCCCCTAACACAGCTATCCCTATACTCAAAAAGCCCTGTTCCCGCAGGGCTTTTTTAATTTCCGCTTTAATAGTTAGTAAAAACCTGATCTGTATTTGCCATAAATGGCGACTCTATCGCTCTGTAAGCAGCGAAATACCGTTATGAAATAACTGGTAAGGGGGAGTTGGTAAAATCTTGTTCTGGGTAGGATTCAGCGAGGTGGTGTTCCCCGCTGTGATATTAAAGCTGGCTATTGAACCAGCTTAAGGAGTTTCATTAAGTTAATCTTAGCGATCGGATCAAGGAACTTAGCTTTGCGAGCTTTTTCTGCTTCTCGCATTTTAGCTATAGAAGATCGAGTAAACTTACCAGAAAGAGCTTGCTGTCTTTCAGTTAGAACGTACTTTCGCATCTTATTCTTCATGCTCACACCAGTTTGCTCGCTGTTGTTTCTGCAATGAAGCTCTTCAATGCTGAGTAGAGTATCGATATCGTTAAGCATGGTCTCAAAGTCAGCGCTTACTTTAGATGCTTTCATGTAAGATTGAGTTGCTCTGATGATAGCTAACGCGACAATAAGAAGCACGATTGCGACCATGTATACAGTGTTAATTGTCATTGTGTTTCCCCTTTCAATGAACTGTTAAAAGATGCACCTATTGTATCATTTCGGTTGATTTATTTCAATGTTTTTGTGTTTATTTTAGCCACTCAAAACCATCAATTTTATTAACTAATTCAATGCGTAAGAAGCGATAAATCTCCTTAAAACCATCGCCATGCGGTGGCTTTAACTGAAGGCGACTAATCCCTGCTTTGTTAACCTTTTTGTCCGCCAGTTTCTGAGGATTGCTTCTGGCGTAATACTGCATTGCGTGAGCGAGCTCATGTGCACACAATGCAAACAGATAAACCCTAAGAGACCCCTGACAGCTACCCATGCTCTGACTGGTAGCAAGGGTACTGTATTCCTTGAATCGATAACCATCTTTTCTTGGGTACTTGTCGAGCGCAAGATTTATCCATGCAACGCCGTTACGATAACCGCCCCTGCTAGCTGTTCTGTGATCATTAAAGTCCAGTGTAACAATAAGTCGTTTCCAGAAATCTGCGGATAGCTTGAAAGGAGCAGACGCTTTTCTTGTTGCTTTCTTAGCAAGCCCTACAAACTCGTTTATTATCGTCTCATGATCTTCACTGTTGATTGTATATTCACCAGTATATACGTTTAACTCTTTCATGTTCCCTCTTTGCACTCATCTTAATAGATATTAGAAGTGTTTAATTCCAAAGATTGCATATTATACCATAAAACCACGCAAAACGCACCTAAGCCCTTTTGTGGCAGGGGTTTTGCAGTTGTTTGTTTCATATTTATAAATGGTTTTAGTGTTGTTTTTAGGTTCTTTATTGTTTTTAATTGGTGTTTAACTTGCTTTTTAGTGTTAAACCTCTTTTTTTTGCATTTTATATTTCCGGCAAAAATTTATTTTCGGCTATTTTTTACAACCGTAATTAAACTTATAGGAATTGCTATATTTAATATAGAACAACAAAAATGTTGTTTTTAAGTCTTGTTTGTGAGATGATGATCTTGTTTCGCGAATGGCTCTCGTTCTGAGATACGGACAGTGGCTTAGAAACCGGTTGACTACCGACGGTCTCGACGCCTTTGGCGGGTAAAGCAGTCTTAATTATTTATACCTTATTCATGTTATGACCAAACGATTGGCTTGCATGATGAATCGAGACACATCGTTTAAATGCGCAAGCTAACTGTTGGAGCACAAACATGACTACACCGAATTACGTTCTGGATACCCAAGACAAAGTTACTGCTTACTTGGCACACCTATCTGACAACCTAGAGCTCAATAATCAAGATTTACGCTCTCTGGGCCCGTCAAAGCGACTTCATCGTCACGCTGAAGCGCTGGGCTTTGATAACTGGCAACAGATGCTAGCTAAGCTCCAGTACAACGATTTCGTATCAACAATGATGGATGAGTACGGCGTTTCTGAAGCATATGCCGACGCTGCGTGGCATACACTTAAATCACAAGCGTGCAACCCTAATTATCCTACTAGCGCCGCTGAACTAGCTCGCAACTATTGCAGCCGATTCAACATCAAAAAGAAGGTGGTCATCGACGATACGGACACAAGTCCACTGCCTGATGCCAAGCTTGTTCAAGATGCCCAGAACCACTATAGCGACATTGTTGATGCGTTAAATAATGGTAATGACGAGTTTTTTGAAGATGCCATTTTTGGTTCTGTGGTTGCAAGCATCGATGTGACCTTTACGTTATCGTCAAACACCGCTCTACACCTAAAAGTAGACGCGAGCGACATGGAACCAATTTCTGGTTACATCCGCACGGGTGGCTTCGGAGAGCCAGCAATCGTCCACCTGAACAATGAACAGCTCGAAAAGGTGGGGTCTCAAATGCGGTTCCAGATCCAGACTACCGTATCTAGCTTTGCTGGAGGTGACCATGAGTAACAGCGCTTGGTTAGAGCAAACTATCTATGAATCTTTTTATTGCGCCGGCGACAAGCGAATCAATCTGTTTGGCGCTTCACCTAGTGGCGGCATGTACCTTTTGTTTGACGGTAAACCCTATCTGATCCAAATTGATGCCACTCGACTTGAAAGGCCAAACCTGTACCTTAAGGAAAGCTTTCACGTCGCCCGGGCAGTTTTTGAACGTGATGACGTTTACACGACGGTAATCACTGCTTTCCGTAAAGGCCTTGATCTTTATTTGCTCAAGGTCTGCAATGTGCGAAATCAATCGTTGCTTGCTGAACCATTAAAAGACTACTTAATGAACAACTGGGAACGCATACAGAGTTCATAGATTAATAAATGTTCTAAAAAACACAATTTGAAAGTAATTTCCCTGCCTAATAGTTACAAATATGTTACACCACGTAAATAAAGGGCTGTAGGGGCGCCTTGCCACTTTATTCCTATTTTTTCAATACTATTAGCATGTTTTTCGTGCGCTTAAAGTTATATTTTTAAGTCTTTTGTCGTAATTGCTGACGTTAAGTTGACAAATATTGCATTAATTTACAAAAATAGGTTGCGAGGCATCTTATCCTTTTGTAGTATGCGCTCGGTCGAAACGATGGTGTACTAAGCAAATGCCAGTCACTATGTCAGCGTTGTCTGATTGAGATCTGAAATGAAAATCTGGTCCACCACCTTGATGAAACGACTTTACACTTTGTTGCGTCATATGACGCATTGTAAAAGGCTTTGAGTGTGTTTCGTTGTGTTTTGATCACTTTTTTATAACCGCATGATCTGTAGGGGTTTCAGCTACAAGTCAGACCAGTCAATGGGTCTAGCGGATTAATCAATTTAGTTGAATAATTAGATTGATTACTAAGTAACCGAAGTGTTGTTTTTTTTTCAAAAAAGACTTTACTTTGAAAGCTTAGTTTTGATAAGATTACTTCATCGGTTGAGCAGCGACGAATGACCTCAAACACACGAAGCGCTGTTACCCTCGCAGCAGGATGCATTAGCGAGATTTGACATGAAGTCACCAGGCAATTTGTCTGATTTATATTTACAATTGTAAATGTAGGTAAACCGAAAACGAGGACTGGAGTCCTTTTGATCATCGACATGGACGAGATGATAGACACGGAGTCATAAATGGGGACAAAATTAGTATGTTGGATAAATGCTGGTTCCCCACCCTAACTAAAAAATTGGATTTTTTAGTCTCATTAGATTGGATTTGATGAGTAAAACGGATTTAGTTTGTTTCTTAGCTGGATTGCTTTTGAAACTGAACATTGAAGGCTGGAGCCTTTTTGACTGTCTGCATGGATGAGATAGTAGACATGGAGTCATGGGATAAATTTACATTAGGAATATGTGAATCCCCGCACATTATTAAACTGGATTCAGGATTGATCCAGGGCCTCCAGATTGGATTTGGTGGATTAAATGGATTTTGTTTGTTTCTAAGCTGGATTGCTGATGAAATCGACTATCGAGGGCTGGAGCCTTCTTGATTACCTACATGGACGAGGTAGTGGACATGGAGTCATGGGGCCAATTTGTATTAGGACGATGCTGATCCCCCCACCCTAACTAAAGCTGGATGTTTTAGTGCCATTAGACTGGATTTAATGGATGAAATGGATTTTGGTTCACTTCTCAGCTGGATTGCTGATGATACCGACCATCAAAGGCTGGAGCCTTTTTGACTATCTGCATGGATGAGGTAGTAGACACGGAGTCATGGGACTAATTTACATTAGGAATATGTGAATCCCCGCACATTATTAAACTGGATTCAGGATTGATCCAGGGCCTCCAGATTGGATTTGGTGGGTTAAATGGATTTTGGTTTATTTCTTAGCTGGAATGCTATGCAAAATAGCCGGTGAAGGCAGGAGCCTTCTTAATCATCGTCATGGATGAGATGATAGACATGGAGTCTGAGGAACACTTTTGCTCTAGGATGTAGTAAAACCTCGTAGATTAAGGCTGGAGCCTTTCTTAGTTGTCACAGTGGATGAGACAGCCGACATGGAGTCAAACGGATTAATTTACCGCAGGAACGCTGGTAAACCTTTACATCAAAGGCAGGAGCCTTTTTGATCATCGACATGGACGAGATGATAGACATGGAGTCTGAGGAAAAATTTTATTCTAGGATGTAGTAAAACCTCACAGGAAGGCCCTTCAAAGAAGGGCCTTTTTTGTTGCCCGATTTTTATGGATAAAAAGAGTCACCAGGCGCTCTAAGCGTTTATTCTTGGCAGAACATGCTTACGTCCAGTGTTCACCATTAAGCCCCATTCACAGCGCAGTCGCCCTCCAGTAGTTTACTTGTTCGACATAAATGATGTTTACCTGAGTGCTTATATCCCTATCTACGCCCCAATTATGTAATCGTTCTTAACCATTATAGTAAACGGCAGAACGCGGTGGTTGCTGGTATATTGCATCGAAACAACGTTCTTATTTATTAGAAACAAAAAAAGGGCCTATTGGCCCTTGTGTTCTCTCACTTGTTTTATTTACCTTGGACTTCGCCAAATGGGTATTCCACCACTCGACTCTGAACCGGGGGCGGGTCGTTAAACTCGTTCCTCAGGGCGTCAAAGGCCAGAAGGTTTGCTTGTGCTTCCCTTGCCTGTTCCGCAATGCTATCTCTGATGCTGATTGCTGCAAGCGACGCAATGTAGAGCACGCGATCAAACGTTTCATATTCACTTGTCATTTTCTTGCTTTCAAGAAAGAATTTATCTTTCCCTTTATTGTCAGGTAAGCGAGAAAGGAGGCTAGAAAACATCTCCCCCTCTTTTCTTACTTCACTGGCAAACTCTGGCGCGCAGTCTTCATTGTCCACAGCAAACTGCTGGCGATCTTCTATCGCCATTTCAAAAGCAAGCCTGAGTACCTTGGACTTATTTCGCCTATCAAGCGCCACTGTCATCGTACTCATCACAAGACATGTATTCATCTGAAATATCTATGATTGTTAATTCCACTGGCTCGCCAAGCGCTTCCAGTTCCTCCTTGACCTCTAAAACAGTTTCGCCCAGGTCAATCCAGCTTGGATCACTTGCCGGCGCATGGGTACCGTTACCAAACTTCAAAAGACCACCGCTTACCTGCACGTCGGAAATCAGTTTTTGCATTACTCTTTTCATGCTTTTTACTCCACGTTACGACCAAATTCAGTTGCTGTCTTCAGACAGATAACCAGGTCACCACGAAAATCAATACAAGGGGTGCCGAAGATGCCTTTAAATGCATCCACCATCTCGGAACGGATGTCACCAAACGCTTCCGGATCAAGATTTTCGACGTTGTACTCACCTTGATGGATTGTTGCCGCACATAGCGCATGAGCATAAACCGCGCTCTCAATCATATTTCTAAGATTAGGAGCACTCTCTACCAACGTTTCACCGTAAACCTCATTAGTGCCGCCATCCTCAGCAATAACAAGTTCAACATCACCGACATCCATACGGAAAAAAGCAAATGCCTGTTGAGTCATTTTTTCGACGCGGTCTTGAAGTGTTTCTTTGGTTAACATGTTTCCCCCAGTTGGTGTTATTTATTTGATGTGTAAACTATACCAAATTAACGAATCAAAAACAACAAAAATGTTGTTTTTATGATGGTGGGGGGGGAATTGAAAAAGCGAGCCTTAGCCCGCTTTTATTGGTGATTATTTTGTGTGATTAAGCAGTAAGCCGAAACTTGGTATATCCACTTTACTTTGCACTTTAGGTGGCAATTTTCTTACCGATTCTTCAACTTGGATCTGGAACTTTTCCATGTATCCAGATAATAACGTTTGCATGTCTGCTCGGCGTTGTTCCTGCATTGCTCCGGCCAAGTTGCTGTAGGCAACACTTACTGCTTGTAATAACGTAGTAAGCTCTGCTGATGCTTTCTTAGACGTAACAGCCTTCACTGGGGTCAACATAGTGACCACCGCATCCATAGCGCTCTCTAACGCTTTTTCTAATGCTGGGTCAACACCTGTTCCCTCTTTGCGAATTGTCTGCTCAGAGAACTCAATTGACTTGTCAGGTTTAGGTAATATATCCCCCAGGTAACGGCACAAAGTTACAGCCGTTGGTGCACCGTTTGCTCTAGCAACTTTAGCGAACTGCTTAGGGCTCAAATTCACACTTACAAGGTGCTGACTCCCCATTAGGTTTGAGTAGTCCGTTTTCTTACTTGATTGAAGGTTATCTCGATATACTCTCGCGCTATGAAAGTTAATATGGCTGAAGCGACTTACATAACCTGTTTCATCCACAAGGCGATTTGAGCCGCTTGACCCATGAGCAACATCCACCAGCCCCATCGGCATAGGAAGTTCTGTTTCATCACTGTCACGGTTCACTGGACCCAGTCTGACTTTACCTATTTTCATCAACGCAGTCACAATTTCTTTTGACGGCAGTTCTTCAGGGCAAGCATCCATAACAGCAGCATTGTAAACGACCTTTAGGCTAATGCTTAGACTGTCTTTACTTTTACTTCGAGTAAGCAAAACATCATCACCATCAATATCAACCACTTCCTCTTTAAAGAAATTGGCTACGACATCGTGTTTAACAGCTCCCTTTTCCGCAACGTCCATCAACAAAGATTGGGCTGACTCGGCGCAACAGTGTGAAAGCAATGCCAATTCGGGATCATTTAAACCTAAGGTGTATATGCTCATTATTTTTTCTCCAGTGCGTGCTGGCTGATCGCAAGATGTGCTGCACCATCAATATTTAAAAGGGTTTCGCGGAGGCGTGTGTCAATCCCTTCCGCCACTTTAGCAACACGGAATTCACTATTACCCTTTTCCATGGAAGCTAGATTGCCCAAAGCGCGTAGCAATTGTTGCACGTCGGTTTTCGTGAGCTTCCCACCTTCCAGCTTGGTGGTGATCTCTCCAAGTTGTTTCAGGTACGATTCATTTGCAGTTGTAGATGCTTTCGCATTCTCTACAATGGCGCGTAAATTCAATTTCGTGGGATCTTGTCCGGGGTCATAATCTGACACCTGCACCCCATCAACTACGTCATACGTAATGCAGCTAGAAAATTCCTGATTCGTGTTTGTTAGCATGTCTGCATACTGACTTTCAGATGCATGGCACGACAACAACAGGTCCAGTTCCTCATAATCTTTTGTCACTTTGTTAAAGCGAGCTGAATAGAGGGATATCTTCACTAATGCTTGGCTGGCGACATCAGCGCCAAATACCGCAACAGGTGAGTCAGACAATACCGAATTAACTTTGATGATCGCCATGTATGGACGTCGAACGTATGTTTCATCGTCATACCACGTAGACTCAAGTCGAGCTTTCTCGGCCTTAAGTTTTGATAGTAAGCTTTCTTTGTGCGGTAATAACTGCTTTGGAATGTTGGCAGATAAAACGGCATCAATTTGAGCCTGAACTTCGTTTACGTAGCTATAAGGGTGCATTACTGGGTATCCTTATGGTTTAACAATGAGTCGCTACAAAGCGAGATAACATTTGACTAAAGCTGACCGCAAAATTAGGTTCAAATGAGCGAATGCGTTCAGCAAGCATATCATTCTTGGTATCGTAGAACTCGAATTCCACGTGATTGGCATCGTGCTTAGTCACGCGAAGCTCAATACCTTCTGTTAATGGAAGCATGTCAGCTTTCAACTTGGCTGTTTCTGTCACATCATCTTTGATTTCATGTGTGTCACCAGCGTCCCACTCAGTAAGGTCAACAATGCCACCTTTACGGACCAAGTCCTGCACGTATTCGTGAGCGACTTCTTTACCCGTTTTTTCAATGGTAGCGCCATCTTCATTAAAACCTAATTCAGCACGGAACGTTTGATCAAGAACGAAACATGAGTTGTCATCCAAATTCAAGTTCACCATGGCCACATGACCAGGGTATAGAATTAGCCCGTTATCTTCGTATGCATTGACGATGTCTTGATATGCAAAAATAGCAAAGCCATGATCTTTAAATTTGAATCTTGTTAAATCTGAGCCACTCATCTTGTTCCCCTGATTTCTTAGTTGAGTTGATATATTTCAATTCTCCCATGAATTGCATTTCAAGTCAACAATAAAACAACATAAATGTTGTGGTTGTTTGTGTTGAAAAATTTCCCGTTAGGAAACAAAAAAGCCCGCAATACGCGAGCTTTCAAGTGTTTAATATCATGACACCATCATGCGAAGATGCCTTATCGACGTCAAGCGACTTTACGCCCTTTTCGGCGACCTGCAAACATAAATAACCCAGGTAGCAACCCGAATCCCAATAATGGTAACGACACATCGTTGTACAGATCCTTAAATCCAGCAAGAGCAAGTTCTTCACTGTCGTATGAAATTGTCGCCGATGGATTATAGATATAACCATTGTTACCAGAACCATAATCCCGGTTAGCTTCGACATAGATAAGCAAGTATCGAGAGTCAGTAGGAATGGTCACAGTACCCTCAAAGTATTTAGGGCTCGTGGCATCATCATACCAGCCGTAGATTTGAGATGGATTGCCTTCAACGTGGTTCATGTTCTCGTCCATGTAGTACAAGCGCACACGAGCATCATCCTTACCAGCATAAGACCACAGGTACGCTGAAAGCGTTAGATCTGCAAGGCCGGCATCAATCACTGATGTGTTAATGTTAAGATCTTCGAATGACACAACTTGAGAAATACGCATGTTATTTTCATAGTTTGCGCCACCACGAATGTAGTACCCGTCAGCACGAGCACCAAACTGCGGGCTCCCCACTTCAAGAGTCCAGCCATCTAAACGACTGCCACCTTCATTGCTGAACAGTGCATTTTCAATAACGTTGTCTGTAGTGATGATTTCAGCACTTACGTTACCTGCCGCGAATAGGCCAGTTAAAGCAATAGCAAACATCCCTGTTTTCATGTTCATAAGTAATACTTCCCAAAGTAGTTTTCCTAGATGCCTAACCGTTGCAACAGGAGTGTCAGATTTAACTTACGAACGTTTTTGCACAAAATTCAAGTTAGGTATGCTTCTTGCTCCCATCAAGCATGATGGATTTAATTTGAATCAAACTAATCACACAAGGACGGTATGAAATGAGCAATCTCATCAAAAAAGGAATTGTTGCTCTTGCTATGCTTATTGGAGTTTCTTCTCCCGCCATGGCCGAGCTCATTGTTAGTAAAGAGTTGGTAACCAACCAATACTTTGAAAATGGTAGCTATGCAGGGTGGAGCCAGGTGTCAGGAAGTTCTGCTTTACGCAGGTATACGACCGTTGATGGCGTTAATCGCTATTACTGGCTAGGTGGGAAATCTGGGTACTCTGTTATCCAAAGCAGAAAGAACATGATTTATGATGAAAGTATCAATGCTGGATTGATTGGTGCTGGCGCTGTTAACTTTGACTTTAACGTCTTGCTTAATTCATGGTCCGGGGATTCTGACAGAGTGTTGGCTAAAGTTGCTTTTTATGATCATAGCGGAGCACTAACAGCTCAGTACAACACTGGTTGGACAAGTCGCAACTCTTGGGGTCAGTACACCATCTCTGGCACAGTGCCAATGGATGCTGTTTCAGTGAGCGTTCTACTTTATGCTGATAGAAAGTCTGGTACAAACAACGATGGATACGTTTATGCGCCTTCACTTAACCTGTCCGTTACCGACCAGGTTGCGCTTGACACTTATGGTTCATTGGTCGTGAACGCCCCAGCAATGCTGGGGGCCGTTTCAATTGGTCTTATGGGGCTTTCAGGAGCGGCTGGCCGTCGCAAAAAGTTAAAGAAAGACTAACTACGACGTAACCTATCAAAATGACGCAAAACTCAAAGTGACGATTGTCGTAATGAGTTTTGCGTTTTTTCTTTATCTGTGACGCTTACTGCTTCTCGTTAACCAGGATTTCGCAAATCATGCGAGTCCACACTTCATTGTTGTAATCACCGTCCAGAAGCTCCTGAGGGTCAATGAATCCTAACTCCTTAAGTTGATCCTCATTAGCACTGATACCTTCGCCATCTAACTCACAGATGTAAATTACAGCAACATGATGGCGATCAACAAACGTATCATCGGCACAAATTACTTTTTCAAGCTTACGCTTCTTAATAATGTTTGAGGTGAGGCTGACTTCTTCTTCGATTTCGCGATTCATCGCTTTTTCAAACGATGCAGCTAAGTCAATTACGCTGTTGTTCGACACGAGATCTTCGAGATCCCAATGGCCACCTACTGCCACAGCGGTCTTTCCATGTAAGTTCGCTTCGCCGCCAGCTTCAGTGCGCTCGTAAGCCCACACTTTACCATTGTGAACGAACACGCATTCAGGCAAGACTTGACGGTAGGTATCATCCTTCTCCAACAGTTCACGTTGAGCGATGATAATATCACCACCTTGGATCTCGTAATCAGAGAAACCGTTTTTGCGTTTATCAAATAAGGCTGATTTCACACAGACAATGTGTTGAGGGTGTTCCATATATAACTTCCTTGTACTACTAGTGGGTTGAATCCTTTCAACCGTGATTATATCACAGCGATTAGCAATTAGGGGCATAATGCTCGCAAACTTTAGCAACCAGTGCGTTATCGAGTTTAATCTCACGCAACCAATGCCGCCCCTTTTCTTCTACACGTTCTTCCATCAAATCATTGAGTTTAAGCTCGCTAATTTGGTCGTCAAACTCCATAATAATGCCGTTTCCGGCGCTGATGTCGCGCATCGTTAAATCTACCGTTTCATCTTCAATGGCGTTTTGAACCTCACTCGGGGTCATGCCATTTGTCCATGAAATCCACTCTACGCAATGAGCCAACTCATGGGTGATAGTGGTCAGGTAGGCCAACAGGTATTCGAAGTCATTACGGGGTGATGTTGGATCCATCTCTTGCTGACGTTCTTCTGCTATGTACTGTCGATATTGTTCTTCACACACTTTCATAACGACACGGTGCTTCATGCTTAGCACATCACCATCTTCAGACTCATATACACCAGATGTCATCGCATGAAGGCCGAGGCAGCAATCTGGCGCATCCCAATAAGCCATCGCGTCATCATTATCCACCAGTACAAACTCAATATTCACAGGCTCTACTGGTTCCGGCAGCGCAAGTTCTGGATGCGGCACAATCTTATGGCCTAGCCACTCTGGTTGCGTCAACGCCTTATGAGACTTCATCTTCTCTAGCACATCCATTACAATTGCATGCAATGGCGTATTTTGGCTTTTGTAGGTTTCACTTGGCTCACATACGATGTCGCCATCAAAAAGGACGGGGGTGATTGTTATCATTGGGCATCCTCCGCTAATACGATTGCACCGTTGCGATATGGGCTAATGACCACGTCAACATCTTGCTCGACGTAACTGGCATCAACACTGAAATACAAACCAGAGTTTGATTCTCGGATCAGCACCTGTTCAATTTCCTCGCCGTCGATATCCAAAGAGAACACCTTGGCTTCCTCACCATTGACGCATTGGCCATTAAAAATGACTTTTAGCTTGCCGTAAAAAGCCTGTGTCATTTCCGTAATAGGTAAGTGGAAATGTAATGTTTCCTCGATTGCCTCCTGAATCTCTTTCTCACTCCAGTGTCTATCGCCCTGTGAGTAGATGATCGACTTTATGCGTGAGCTATCTTCAATCATTGCAAGCAATGCGTTGTGACTTATTGTAGAGCTACCTTCCAGCATGTTTCCCCCTATACTGACAGTTATTGTTTTAAACGATTTGGTTGTGACCAGACACGAGTACACAGATCTTCAAGCAGGTTTTCCAGCACGTCGTAGTAATCGTATTCTTCGTACTTTTCTTCAAAGTCCTCACTGGTCATTTCAATGGCATCAACGTCGGATTCACATGCCCCGTCGCCTATCAGTTGCAGCAGTTCTTCAGCACCTGCCACTACTTTTACTTCACCGTTTTTCCAGCTGCCAACTTCAGGTGTTTCTGTTGAGTAAAAATCTAGTTCCCACTCATTGCAGTACGGCAAGATCTTCTCCATGGTGATCAATAGATTTCTATACATGCCGAAAGCCAGGACAAATTGAAGCCCATCAGTATCTATGACATCAACTGCGTGAAATTCCTCTGAATCCGCATAGAGCCCAAAATTGCCATTGTGCTCACTAATTAATCCTGCTTGTTTCATGATGACAATAGCTGCGTCCATTGACGCTTCAGTTTTAAATTTAAACTTGCCATTCGCTGTGTAACTAACTGACATAAATACTCCGTAAACAAAAGGCCCAGTGCCTTTTTCAACCTGTGAATATAGTAGCAAAATTGACGTATAAAAACAACAGAATTGTTGTATTAAGGGCGAATTTAAAACAACAAAAATGTTGTAATTAATTTGAGGTTTGATACAATGGTCACATGATGAAATTACTTAAACCCGGGAAGGTTGTGTCATCAAGTAAATCTGAACGAATGGATAGCGCCACAAACTCACAGCGAATACGCTTTAAATCGTCAGAAGGACAATTTAGCTGTTCAGATGATGAAATCGACACGCTGGCATCACAAGGCTTCACTTATGAGCAGATGTATATGACGGGACGCTATTCACGGGCCATCGAATTTGTTCGCTGCCCAAAACGAGTTGGCCCCATACCATCCAGCTTTCTCGCTGGTTTAGGTGGTAGCTACGAATTACTTGAACAATCACGGGATCACTATGAATAAAACAATTGAAATCGAAAAAGCCATCCTCGCTGAGTTTGATAATGCTTGCGAAAATATCGTTCCCGAATTTTCGGTTATGCGAGATGCCTCAAATGTCTTTGACCGTGAAGTTCATTTTGATGATGGAAAAATGATGTCTATACAGGTCATCACATGCAGAGACGACACTTGTTATACGCAAGGTGTGCTTTATGAAGACGGCCATGAAATTGATTGCACCGATGTTCAAGATTCATTAACCGGAAAATTTACAGTGGGTGACTACTCCGTCACTGTCGAAGAACAACGCCTACAGGATGAATCCGTGGAAAACAAAAATTACGATGAGCTTCAGCGCGACTTAGAAGAGCTGCTTGATGCGCGCGACAATGAAAACAACCCAGAGATGCTTGTCCACATCGATAGAAACATCGATGAAGTGCGTGAACTAATTGAAGATTACGACCTGTCAGACGATGATTTATTCCGCTGTGAGAACTGCGGTACGGTTGATGACATTGAAGACTCAGCTCAAATTGCAGGCAAGCTTGTCTGCGCGAGCGGATGCCCTGCGGAGGCGAGACCATGACATTAATTCAGTACCTTTGCTTATTGATTTCAGAAGAGTGCAACGAAGTGGGCCAGCGCGCCTCTAAGCTATCCCGTTTTGGCCATGATGAAGTGCAACCAGGTCAGACCCTCGATAATTTTGAAAGGCTTCGTGGGGAGAAGGTCGATCTCATGGTGGTTTACCACTTACTGCTACTCGCGACTGGTCGGCAGGACGAATGTGTTGCCATACGTGGTCACGAACATGTATTGAAAGAATCCAAGCTACTCAAGGCAAGTCAGCTTAGTGTACGTCAAAAGCAAATCACGCCAGAGGTGTACGCCGAACTACAGGCATTGACGCACCACGCGGGAGATCCTGAATACCACCTAAAATAAACAACATAATTGTTGTTTTTAGCCCCCTGTTTTGATATGATCTTTATATCGGTTAGCCACTAACACAGGGGAAACACTATGGCTAAATTTAAACTTAACGAAACAATCAAACCTCACATGTTCAACTACGGAGAATCTTTGGGTTTCGAATTACCCACCCTTAGCTCTGAGTTTAATGGCATTGAAACAGACTTTGACTCTGGTGAGCTTAAAGAAACAATTGAAGCTTTACCCAAATCAGCTTTCAAACTTTTTGACAACAGTCTTTTATCTATCTGCGGCTGGCACTTTGGAACACTAAAAGATTTGGCCCTTTCTCGCACCAGCAGCTGGATTCAGATCTTGGAAGACGAAATAAACTCCGATGATGATGACCCGTTCCAGCAAACAGGCTACATCATGGATTTGTGGAATGATGCCAATGAGAGCGACTCAGACGCAGTTGACGCCATTTTCATGACATTATTTGGCGAAGCTCTTAGCTCGCGCCTAATTACCATCCAGAATGGTATTCTGGCGGAAATTAAATAAACCACAGGGGTAAGACTACCCCTTACTGGAGATGGTAATGGTCAACAAAGGTGATATTGTCTACTCGCTCGGGTTCATGCTTCCCACGCTGGAAAAACCCAAAGCGTCGATTTCAATTTTCAAAAAATCGTTGGTTGTGGTTACTGCGGGCAAATCAACATTTACGGCCGGCAGCAGTCGATACAACCAAAGCGATGTTGGTAAATTTACCCCTGCGGTGATTAGTAATGCCTATCGAATCATCCTAACCAATGAGGGTGACATTCCAGAAACGATTGAAGCAATCAAAGCGAAAATCCAGGTCGAAACAACTAAGCTTGCTACTAAAGCCAAAGAGTTAGCTCAAGCGCATGCTGACAATCAGTTAAGCTTTACTGTTGAAGTTAAGGATGGTGACGATGCGTAAGTTTTCTCTTCGAGACATTATGGGTTACCTGACAATGTGGTTTTACCTTGCATGCAATGTGTTGATGGAGTCTTACTCAATCCTTTCAATGCGCGATTTAAAGTCAGTCCCTGATCAGCTTGATCGATGCAACGATGTTGCTGGTCTTCATCTTTTGAAAGGAGAGATTCGCTCTTGCAATGGTGCTGCCATGATGGGCGCGGCGATGAGTCTGGTGTTTGGTATCGTCATGGCCGCTTACACTCTCATTTTCACAGGGCTAACTGGCGCTTCAGGATTATTAGTGCTGATTTGGGCGCTACCAATCGTACTATTTACTTATTTTATTGAAAAGTGGCGAGCAACCAACGGTATGTTTGATTCTATCATGTCAAAAATTTCTCAACTGGAATACGACATTCAACACAGTAACAAAACGGAGAAGTAACTTATGAAACGGACTTTATTGGCACTGACGTCGCTAATGAGTATTAGCGCCTATGCAGGCTTGGAACCAGTATCAGGAACACGATTCGATGATGTTAAACAGCAAATCAAGACAATCAGTGCTATTGAACCTGTTGCCATCTATGACATTGGTGTAATAAAACCAGTTCAGCGACCTATAGCTATCCCCAGTTTAGGTTACGAAATAAATCTTAGCTATGCCTCATTCGTTGTAGATCAGCGCATTGCTATAGCGGCGCACAATCGATCATACGTAGTTACTTCAGAAGGCGATTCAAACTGGCTATGCATGACACAAAATGAGCCATTCAATCGTTGTTATGAAATCCTCACTTATCCCAAAGGTAATGGATGGGGTGCGGTTGCTGCGCGTTCAATGTGGGGCGCAAAACAAACGAAACAGTAACTCAGGTATACCGGCCAATAAACAACATTGGCCACTTCCCCCTTTCAAACAAATAACAACAAAAGTGTTGTTTTTAAGTTCTTGTTGTGGCATTATATACATACTGAAACAAGACATGAAAACAGGGGAAACAACATGCAACCATTTATCGTTATTGGCCACGCCGATGGTCAGGAACCCGTAGCCAAAGTTGTCATTGCAGATAACGAATTAATTGCCCAAAACGAGCTGACCGCATTCATTGAGAATGAATATGGCAGTGATGATGTCTACATCGACGGATGCGATAAAGCATTCAACATTGTAAGCGAACGCATCAAAGATGGCAGTTTATGTTCTGGCGCACTCTTCCTTATTGTAGCTCACGCAGAAGGCGATTCTCTCGTCTGGGCGCTGGTTGAAACATCATCGCTGGACTGTGCGACAGAGTTATTCATAGCAGACACCCTTAAAGGTCTTGATAGTGACATCGAAATTTACATCGACATCGCTGTGGGTGTTCTCGATATGTACGACAACCCTATCATTTCTTCGCCAGAAAAAAACGACCAGAAAGTTAACCGCTTGGAGATGCTTTCAGTTGAAGTGACGGCAGACACATTTAACGGCATCCGATCAGAGTTTGACGTTTACGAACGTAGTGACAATGACAGTGAATTCATCATCGATTTGACGCATTTCACTGATCCTGAACTACACGAAGAGCGTGCAGCAATGGCTGAAAAGTTGGGCATTGAGCCTGATGATATCGACGGCTACATCTGTTTATACGTTGAGTCATAGTAATAGATTGGCCGCTGGAGACGGCGGCACACTCCTTTAGGCGAGGTTCCCATGAATAAACCATTAATTGTCACTTACCACAACATTCCCGAACTGGTAGATGGATGCCTTGTCCTCTCAGAGCCAGCAATGGATATGATTGGGCTACGTGACTACTCCGCTTCACTGGTTATCCCAAATCGCGCCAGCGCAGAGATGGACAACTGGATGTTGCGAGACTCAGCGACTGTTCCTGAGGCTATTGCTGACACTGTTGAGCATTACGCGCAATTGGAACGCAGTGAAAACGGCAGTACGCTTATTCTAAGTCACCCTGTTTTAGAGGAATGGCTCGAAGGCTCTAGTGGGTTCTATATCGCCTATAGCACCATCGGTATGCGTATTGTACGCATCAAAGAAGAGAATACAGGCCCGTACGCGAAGCAAAATGTGCTGGCAACGCTGATCTCTGAAGATGGCGAAGTGTTTGTAGGCACAAATCTATGCCGAAATCCGCAAAAGGAATGCCCCAGAGACACCTTTGGCATGAAGTCAGGTGAAGGCTACCACTTATGTGAAGAAATTTGCCAGCAACGCTCTCACGCTGAAGTTGACGCAATCACTCAGGCCGGCGAAAAGGCGAAAGGTGGAATTATCTATCTTACAGGTCACCAATATGCGTGTGGCAATTGCTCATCTTGTGCAGAACAAGCAAGCGTTAAAACCATCAACGTCAGAAACGAAAGAATCGGGTAAGCCGAATTAGAGGTATTACATGCAACACGGTATAGCACTACAGAAATTGACTGCATTCTTAGCAGAAAAGAAAGACGCATTATCACCTTCCGCGAAACAGCTTCTTCATAACTTCTATGAAGCCGGCAAGGACGGGTTTGATTATTTGTGGGTTCATTCCGTCCTTTACCCGAAGATTGTTGTTACCGACAAGGTAAAACAGATTACTATGCGGTTGTATTGTCATGACATTAATTTGGATGATGATAAACAGCATGGCTCACTTTCATTCGAGTTAAAGAACCCTGAAGCAAAGCATATTGAATCAGCTTTCAGTGCGCTATCAGACGAGTTTGATATTGAAATATCAACGATGGAAAAACCAGCCCTAACCACTGTCACTATTAAGCAATGTGGTACATGGGAACAGTTCTTCAATGCGGCAGCAAAAGCGATCGATATTGTTGTCATCCCCAAAAAGTAACAACCTAATCAGGCCCTCAATCTATAGTTTAGTTGAGGGTTTAACTCAAAATAAAAACAACAAAAATGTTGTTTTTATTAATTAATAGATGCTATCATACACTCATGTTAAATAGTTAATGTGAGAACTCAATGCAAGGCTCATTAAGAAAAATGACCGTGTCACTTTGTGACCAATCAGGCGTACTTTATTCACTCCCTTTAAATGGCAATAAAGAGCGTGCCGTTCCCATTAATGAGCTAATCGGAAAACCGATCACCATTACTGCGACAGGCAAGATAAACTGTGTGAGCTGCGGTGCTGATACGAAAAAATCTTATCACCAGGGGTATTGTGGTGAATGCGCTGCATCGCTACCAGAATGTGACTCATGCCGCGTATCACCAGAGAAGTGCCATTATTCACAAGGTACGTGCCGCGACCCTAAGTGGGGTGAAGAGGAATGCCTGACTCCGCACTTTGTTTATATCAGTTTCACCTCTGGCTACAAGGTCGGTATTACTCGCGGTAAAAACGTGCCTTCACGCTGGCTTGATCAAGGCGCGCTTGTCGCTACACCGATTTTTGAAGTGCGTGAACGCTTGTTGTCTGGTGTTGTCGAGGATGCTTTCCGTGAGCATGTCTCAGACCGCACAAACTGGCGTACAATGTTGTTATCGGACGCCGCCCCTTCTGATGAAGAATTTAAAGCGCATGTCGCTCAACTTATGGCGCTAATGAAGCCGGCAATTGACAAGCTGCAACTTCAATATGGCGCTGACGCTATCAAGCTAACACCCATTGACCCTGTGCGACCTGATTATCCTATTGGCGAACGACCTATGCAGAAACTCAGCGGGACTCACAACTTTGATAAGCAACCCGAACTTTCAGGAGTGCTTCATGGTGTTAAGGGACAGTACCTTTATGTCGGTCAAAGTGTTGTGAACATTCGAAAATTCGCTGGGTATGAAGTGAATTTATCGTTCTAGCTAACCCCAATCCCGCTAATGACGCGGAATCAAGCTATCAGAAAACACCATAACAACTATTGTGGTGTTTTTTTTGTTTACATTGCTGATTAATATTGGTAAATTAGTTCTCGAATTCAATGGATGAAGCAGGCCCAAAGGCCTTATTAAACTCAAGGACGATATATGTTGCTTACCTTAATAAAAGGCTTGTGCCTTTTTGGTGGCGCCGCGCTGGTGTTCCACCGTCTGATATACAAATTCATTAACAAGACCCCAACGGACAAACCGAGAAGTGGTGCAAGTAAAGGTGCATCTGTTTTCGCTGTTATACTTGGGATTGGGCTTATTTTTTCCAGTCTTGGCATGTACTACATCAAAGAAAAACACTCGGGACATGTCACTTTAAAGGTGGGTGCTCCACTTAAAAGCGGTCAGTTGATTGCTCGCACAAGTGAAGGCCAACGCGGATTGCAATCTGAACTTTTAAACCCGGGCTTCGGCTACGACATCCGCTACCCTTGGGTAATGGAAATTAAAGAAGTGCCAGATTACATCGTCCCAACTGGTAAATTCGCGGTACTAACTGCTCGTGACGGCAAAATGAACCCGACCATCGCTGCTGATGAATGGAGCGAAAATGTTGACGAAGATAAAATGTTGATGGACGTTGAATACTTCATCGACAATGGCGGTCAACGTGGCATCCAGCGTCGCTTGTTGACAACGGGTATTTACCGATTAAACCAATTCCAGTGGACTGAAATCAAAAACCACTCATTAACTGAAGTGAATGCGGATGAAGTGTTGGTTATCGAATCTAAATTCGGTGAAGCTCCTGCGTTCACGCAAACGTCGGACGATGAAATTCTGTCTGTACCTCTGGTTGAATCAGATAAGTACCGTGGTATTGTAAATAAAGCATACCCATCAGGCTTCTATGCCATTCACCCTGTGACGCAAAAGAAACACAGCGTCTCTATCGTACTGCAAACCTTCATCTATGGCGGTGGTTACAAATCTAAATCGATGGATTTAGCTATCGATCCAGAAACTGACAAGCTTAAAACTGTTGAGGGCTGGGTTGAGCCAGACGAGCAGAAGCATGGCGCTGCATTTGAAGCGAAAACAAAAGACAACCACACTGTTCGTTTCGACGTTCGTGTACTTGGTCAGATTGAACCAGTTCAGGCCCCTCGTTTCGTAGGTACTATTCGTGACCCAGGCGTATTGGATGACAAAGTGATTGAACCGTTCACTCGCAACATCCTGTCTAACATTACACTTGAATATGAGGCGCTTGATCTTAAGAACAAGAAGAAGGAAATCGGTGAGCGTGTGTCTGCACTACTTCGCGAACGTACTGCTAAAACAGGTTTCCGAACCAAGACTGTTGAAATCACTAACATCGATATCCCAGCGATTGTACTGATCCCGGGCAAAATCGAAAGTGCGTCAATTGCTCTGAAATCTGCGCTTATCCAGAAGGAAAAGAGTGTTGAACAAGCCATCAAGGTTCGTAACATGCAGGACCAGGCTGATAACCAAGAAGAGTTAGCGAAAGCGACAGTGAAGAACAAAGCCGCTGACCAAGAAGCTGAAGCAATCGGCAAAATTGCAGAAGCTAACCGTATTAAATCAGCTAAAGAAGCTGAAGCAGCAGCATACCGTATCACAGAAGAAACCGAAGCAAATGAGCAGCGTATTAAACGCTTAGCTAAAGCTTATAAAGAGCTTTCTGATGCGATTGGTGAAGATAATGCGGCATCTATCCTGTTGCAAGAAACCATCAACGAAGCAGCTGACAAGTTCAACGGCCCAGACGTTGTGGTATATGGCAACGGTGAACAGGGTTCTATTGTTGATGCTCACATGATTTCACAAAGCATCAAGCAATCAGTGAAACCAATCAAAGTTAAAGCGGCTGGCGCGACAAGCTCTAACTAATTTAACCTGACAACTTCCCAACCAAACCCGCTAGTCTCACGATTGGCGGGTTTTTATTTGCGAAAAGTTAATTAAAACACACAATATAAAGCCCACTCTTGTGGGCTTTGTACTACTCTTAAATCTCTTCGAACTTTACAGTTAACTCCCGCTTAAGCTCTCGATCAAAATAATCAACTTCAAAGCAGCTTGGTATTTCTGGGTCAAAATATTTTTTAAGAACCACGTTTGCAATCATGCAATCTTCTTCAATTGAAATATCGTCGACGAGAACAACATTCCCGCATGGTTCCCAGAATGTTTCCCCATCCATAAACGGGTTAGTCCCCATGTTTAATAGCGGTCGGCTAATACTAACGTCGCTGTAATTAGAAATATCAGAAAATATCTTTCCTTTACGAGACGTTGTTATTCTCATTCTCTTCTTTTTTGCTGTGACACCAAAGTGAGCTTCCAAAAGCGATTGTTCTGTCCAGCAAGCTATCAAATTGCTTCGGCCATCGTCACTATGAGATAGCCCTTCCAAGCATGATGTTGTCAAGGTGCCTGATATTTGAGACTGGATACCTCTGTATAAATTAGCAATTATCTTATCTGATGTTGTATTGAAAGCCCATGTGTCGTGGGAATACCAAACAACATTAACGACAAGGTTTCCCCCTTTATCAAAACCTAATATGTGTTGATGAGTCATAGCGTCTTCATCGTTGTCCACATTCATAACATAGACATTATGACATTCGCTCAAATTGATGTGTTCTAATACATCCTCACCAGCAGGTATTAATTTTTGCGCGGCCGGAAAGATTTCATGTTCAGGGCAAATTTCAACACCACCTCCATCATGAGCTTCAAAATAAAGGCATTCACCTTCATCTGTGACACCAAAACTATCCATCTTTACAAGGTTGTCTGTGAGTGTGTTGTAAAGTGTTGGACTGTAGCCAAGCCCTGAAGCAATACTGTTAATTATGTCTGGCATTTTTGCAAGCGCATCGCCATGCTCATGCTCACACACGTGCCTGCCCAACACATAGCTCAGCAGATTGTCATCTAATCCTGTTGGTCGATATATTCCGCGTGCTGAAAAACAGAGATAATCCCCCTTATCTGGTGATAACCATTCCAACTCACTATTAGTATTTTTTTTGAGGAAATCTGCAATTGCACTTCCTGTAAGTTTTGTCCCCTGACTGAAAGCTTCATCGCTATAGAAGTCAAGCAGCAGACTGTCTTCATCAACAATCTCACTTGCGTAACTCCAAGTGCGACCCACTGTTTTTAGTGCAGGCGCTAGATCTTCGCGCAACGCTTTTAGTGCCGCCGAAGTCAGAGGGTTTCCTATCTTTACAATCGGGAGCATTGCAACCTTCATTGGCCGTTCATCATCTTGGTAATCAATATATCCATAATCAGGCCCTAGTCGATGAAAAATGCCACCTGGTACCGATGGGAGTTTGTATTCCGGATCAACTGAGCTTTCATTCGAGACGTACAACACACCATCATTCCCTGTGGGCGTCAATACATGGTGCATCATAAAATCATATTCATCTTCCCTATCGGATATCTGGAAACGGCCAGACACAGAAACACTTCCTTCCTCACTACTGCGCTTAGCGAATTCAAATCTATACGCCGTAAAAGGATGTGGGTAGAACGGTGTGAATCCGTCTTCGATATCTTCAAAATATTTTCGAGAATCAAATGCTGAGCGACCGATAAATAAATCTTCGTTGTCATTTATCGACGAACGGTAATTTTTCAATCTAAAATCAGAATTGCAAAAAGTGGAAGCATCAACAAAGTAAAGTGCCATGACATAGTTGTGAACAATTTTAGGGCTTCCGATATGCATTACTGCGTCACGATACGAAATCAACAGTTCCTTCTTAACGAAACGATTATTTCCACCGCTGTACTCCCAATATTCACATGAAGCCCTTAACATTTTCTTGCGCTGGTAATTAAGGAAAAAGTCTATTCCATATGCCAGGGCTTCATTCATTTCACCTGTACACAAGTATAAAACCAATGCATTATCCAGCTCCCAATATCTTCTAAGAATATCTTCACCAGAGTCATCGTCATGCTCTGACCACCATGCATTTTCAAATCCGCACTTAGGAACCCTTTGTTCACTTTGGTAAAGTGCAAATTCCATGAAATCCTTGAATTTACATTCTGCAAATAGCGCACTCGAAGACGATGTTATTTGGGGTTTCAATTCGCTTATGGATTTACTAAGCGATTCGAAATCTTTTTCAGGGTGGCTATCTGATACAGCCAAAAGTAAACCATTCAGAAATTCATCTAAAGATTTAGCTACTGATTGTTTTTTCTTGATGGATGCGACAAGCGCATTGCACGAGGAAAGGTTAAGGGCTTCCGCTACACGCTCGCGCGCTCTTGACTGCTTTATTGAAAAGGCTTTGGACACTTGTTTAACAAGCTCATTAAGGTCTTTTTGGTTACGCAAAAGCACAACCGAACCGAACAACTGTTCAATAGTCATATTATCATCTCCACACCCTTAATGCCGCGATATTATTCAACAGGGCTCAATTCGATGAATGAATAGGCCAATCAAACTTGCTTGGGGTTAAATCGTAATTTTGCGCTCGTGCTGCTGCGGTACAGGGCTGAGCAAGCCATTCCATTACTGTTAATGAAATCTTAAATTTATCATAGCATAAAGAAGAACAAATCAAAGAAATCATATTGAAATAAATTAATATTTACAACATTTCTGTATTTTAGTTAAATCATATTACAAAATTAAACTACCATAATGTTTCAATTTAATTATGGAGAAGCACCATGCTTGGAGCAATTATAGGTGACATCATTGGCTCAGTCCGTGAGGGGCGCAAAAGCCAATTTAATGAACATGGGCAGATTATCGCAACGGTAAAAAACGGGCAGACAACCCCTCTCCCATCCCCTGAAGACATTCTTCATGAAGGCTTGACCTTTACTGACGATACAGTTCTAACGCTGGCTACAGAAAGCGCTTTGCGTAAAACAAAATCTTACGGCGCACACTACGCACACTGCTACGCGAACTTTTTTGACATGCACAGTGAGCCTAATCCTTTTTATCATGGCCCGGGTATTGGTTATGGTTCTATGTTCATGGAATGGGCGATGGACTACCTTAAAGACCCAACTCGAAAAGCGTATGGAAGCTACGGAAACGGCTCTGCAATGCGTATATCCCCGATACCATACCATCACCCTGATAGCCTTGTTGATATGCTTAATGAAGCGCGAACCAGTTGCGAATGCACTCACAACCATCCTGAAGGGATTAAAGGTGGTCAGGCTGTCGGTGCTGCAATATGGCTGGCATTGAATGGCATGCCTGCTGAAGATATCAAACTATGCATCGAACAGAACTTCTCGTACAAATTGGATTTTGATTTTGACACGCTGGTGGAGCATTACGTGTTCAGTCCGACGTGCCAGAAATCAGTGCCCCAGGCAATATGGGCAGCATTAGAAGGTCCCGATTTTGAAACCGTTATGCGCCGATGTTTAGCTATTGGTGGGGATACTGACACAATTTGCGCAATCGCTGGTTCAATTGCCGAACCGCTTTACGGGATCCCTGATGAGTTCGTTTCACTGTCACTGAAAATCCTTGAACGAGATGGCCCTTACTTGTTCGATATTTATAAAACTGGCGTGCAGAACAACAAGAGATACCCTAATTACTTCGGTGATGTGGAAACTCCAATGCATAAAACTGACAAACTGAGCGGGCTCCGTCGATTGTTTAACGCATTGCGAATTAATTCTGTGACACGATCATGAAATAATGGGGAGTTCGATATCTATGTTTAGAGTTATCAAACAGATTTTAAGAATCAAGCGAACGCCATCGCAAGGTGACATGTACTGTTTGCGTGAAATTCTTCGCATACTTTTTGTCAAACAGAGCGTATCAGGGAAGGAAGAACGCCTTTTCCTTGACCGCGTTTTTGCAAATTTACAATCTTTAGGTGACGACACCAAGCTGCGTTCTTGCTTGATCAATCACCTCTCTGATGAGGTGGATGCACTGGCGGAACGTTACATGGGCAAGCCAGTTAATTCTGATTCTGGGTTAGCTTTTACTCTACGTGATTACGAAGATCTTCGCGTTGGTAAATGTGCTGCAATCTACCTGTTATCTCGATGTATTTTACACAACAACCCGACGTCGTTAGATAAACTACCCGACTGGTATAATGATACTCAGTTAACAACAGCGTTTGTCGATAATACACATGCCAGTTCGCATCGTGGACATAAAGAGTTGAAGAACTTAAGTATCATGATCTACAAGATGCCTTTTGCGGTCGATATTGACGAGGACGAAAAGAAATTTCTTTATTTCTTACTATCTCGACTATATCTACTCGACAATCCACGCGCTCTCAGACGTGAAGTGGTCAAAAAAGTCGATTTTAACGCGTTATCAAAGCGTTATGCGAAATCGCATTCAGATCACCCTTATTGTTTTCATGAGAACGACATTATTCTAGGTAAACTTGGTCAAAGTGAGGCATTGCTCCGTTTGGGGTGGGGAATTCTTAGCCATAATCACCGCCGGATTTTCGCGCAACCATAACCAAGAACCAACGATACAATTTTTTTCACAAAGAAGTATCGCAAATTAATTATGAATTAAAATTCAAAGTTACTACATATAGATTACTCACAAAGAATTCTATAAATGTAAGTAATATTCCCATCAACACAACATATATGATGTAATGAAACATCATATTTGTTGTTTTTATTTGCGGGTTTTTATGCTGTTCTACGTTCTTGGGATGAATTAATTGAGTCTATCATTCGTAAAACCACCAAATGCTTCCCAATGGTATGCATAGCGAAGCATTCAATCAAACTCATCATTATTATTCTTCGTCATAACTGCAAATTAGTCTCACTGCAATTTCAGCTATGCCATCAAATAAGGACTCCATATCAACACCAGCCATATTCGAAATTATTCGAAAATTTTGTGATTTTTCTGGCATGAATTTCTCTGCAAACCAATCTTTATAGCACTCGCCAGCGAACCCAATAATATCGGACACGTAGTCGTCACTTAAACGGTGGATTGAATCTTGGCTTTGAATGTCATTATGAATCCCTAGCCAGGTTCGATGCATATCTGACAAACAGTACAAATCCAACTCACCCATCTTCGTTATATCATCATGGATTCGCGCTGATGCCTCAATAAACAATGGGTCAACAGAAAAGCCAAATTCATTTATTTTACCTATTTCAATCAGGGTCTTTTTAAACTGCTGGTAACCTGACTCATACCCCAGCATTTCAGCCTTTAAATCTAAAGCTTTACTCTTTTTGACGGATATTCCAAATTCTTCTGAAAAGTCCTTCATGAAAAAATGGATATTGTCTCTATACTCAAACTCAAATCTCGGATTGAACGAACGAAACTCAACACCTAACGCTCTCGCGTTTTTTATCATCAAAGTCGTGAAGAGAATATTTGAAACCCAATGACCAATCTCCCCGGCGAAGTCATGAAGCTCACCCCCTTGATCCGGGACCTCAAACTTGTTTTCGTAAATAGAAGAAATTAAATTAGAGTAATCTCTATCGTGACCATAGAACCGAGTGATTTTCTCGTATGTGCCTTGGTAATGAACAAAAAGCTCGGATATGCCCATTAAAAAATCATCAAATCTTCCAGATAAAAAATCAGAAACCAATTTAACTTCTAATTCACGCAATTTATCTCGATACAAAAACCAAGAAAACGAATTGTTAGGTTCGTATTTCTCTTCTAAATCTGAATGAGCCATTTCAAATCTTTTTAGGCACCAAAAAAGGTGAGCAACAAGGTTTAGCGTCTCTTGTTCTGGTTGTGGCAACTCATTAACAATTGGCGCCCTATCGCCCAATAATTCGTTGATATCAACGGTGTCTACAAGATTAACAAGCGCCAGAATGCTGTGCTCTCTATGCTCAATGACATTTAGATTAGGGAATCGTTTATGGATAGCTTGTGTGATTTGTTCATGGAAGTATTTTCCATTCTCATAGAAAACGGAACCTCCCCACAATGTATGCGGTCTCATATTCTTTTATCCTGCAATTTGTGCTGAGTGCTCTCGTTAACCTCCACACATAACAGTGTAAAAGACATGTACCAATATCAGTTGATGTAATTCCAGCCGCGATTGCGTGAGAGCTGCCAAGGATTATTCCGTCCCCAACCTGTCGAAACAGATTGTTATGATTATCAGTTTAATAATTTTAGGTGAATATTGCAACGCAATTGTTACATGTAACGCTTAAATTGCCATGGCACTACTATGGTAAAGTGGTGTTGATTTTAACGTGTTACATATAACAAGGCTTTCGACTGATTTGTTTAACATAATACTCAACTCCCATAAATAGACATTTATGGGAGCAAAAAACTAAAATGCAGGGGTTGCTGGTGTGAAAAAGTTTTGTCGCTCCAAGTATTCAGGTTTCAAACGACCACGCAGAACAACCTGTCTTAAACTAATCTCTAAAGATAAATCGCCACCATTACGAAGCCAGTGTTCTACTTTCCTCCATAGTTGAATATGAACTAGCACTTCAAGAAGTTCAATAGGATTTATCCAGTGAACGCCCCAATGGCGAATGGAAACGGAAGTTGAAACGAATCTCCCTCGTTCCACCTCAACCCACGCTTCAGCCCTATAGCTCTTTTGGTCGCCACTTATAGAATAAAAAACATCATGTGAGTGTAACTTTCCTGACTCAAACTTATCTTTTATAGCTTTTTGTGCGCTTCTCTTTTTGCGATAAAAGGACAAATCGTCGCCGGCATGCAAATTAAAGCAATCATACACAAACCCAACTTCATCATTAGTCTCGACAATCTTCGAATAATCTACAAAAGAGCTAAGTAAGCACTCAACAATTGAGACTCCGGAGTCATCTTTGCTCAACCAATTGTCGTTCAACCTTAAGAGCGGGAAATTAAACTTACGACATAACTCATTCTTCATGTCATCATTTACAACCTGTGATTCTTTTTTGTGCGATGGTCCGTCGAATTCAATGGCCATAATTGGCACATAAAGCTTGTCGTAAACAACAAAGTCGAAATGGGCTTTCAATGCATAAGAATACATTTCCACATCAATCCCGCTCCCTTGTATTTCGAACACGTCAGCAACGCGAACTTTCCCGGCCACAATAAAAACATCCCCAAGCGACTTGGAAATTAAGTTTAGACATTCCATCTCGCTTTTATTAAACAACTTTAGTAAACGCATACAAAAACAGTAAAACAATATAAATGTTGTTAATTATTGATTTAACACAACCTTCCGTCAATTCTTTTTAGGTAACCATAACAACAATGTTGTTGTATTTGTTTGATTAAATATGGAAAGTGCCTTACAATAAATATGTTGTAGTTCTTCACGGGCGCAACAGGCTGGCAAGCTGAGTTCGACAAGGCTCAAAATGCACTTAAATTGTAATAAATTAACGCAAGCACGTATTTTCATATGATCCATTTGTGCTATGTATTTAAACTTGTCGAGCATGGCCATAAAGGGATTAGTATGACTACTATCTATAGTAAGACGCAGTTAAATGCGTTAACCAATCAGGCATCCAGCAGACTCCATGACAAGTATGACTTTAGGGTTAAGCCGTTAAAATTCAAAGAGTGCTTTGCTAAAGCTAATGGATTTAATTCATATAACCACTGGATCGCTTCATTGCCTTGGAGTACGCCAGAGTACGTACCTGGTTTCGATGCCGTTGACAAAAAACTTGAGTCTTTATTGAAATCTGATTTCGGCTTCAATGCCGAGTTGACCAATTTCCTAACGGCGACATCCGCTCTCTATTATCGAAATACAACGGTTGAAGAAAGGCTTGATCCTCAAATCTTGTCCAGAGAAAATAATTTCGCATTAAACACATCCGACATCGGCAGCATCGCTCCAGCCAGTTCTCAAGGGGAATATGGGCTGTTGTTAAATGAAAATGGTGTTCGATTAAAGCAGGCCATTCAGGATATTATCCCTGATCGATATACGAGCTCCGACGATCGTCATGAAGAGGGTCTTGCGGCATTTCATACTCTTGTTAACACTACGCCGCACAACATGTACACCGTGGCTATCTTTCTTTGTTTCTTGGCCCCAGATTACTTGTTTCAGAATGCATGGGATTCGTGGATATTTAATACGTCGGAACAAGTCCCAGATGCGTTTGATGATATTGTTGAATTGGCTCAGGATGGTGCCAACCAATTGTCTGATGACTTTAATTACACGATAAAAGCCTTCGAAAAAATCATTGGAAACAAGGATAAAAATTGGGGACACCACAAACTGGTTACACTTGAGCCAACGGACTTCTTTTTTTGGCCAGATCTTCTGTTCTGGGGTGCTAAAGTTGCTATGAATAGCGGTGATTTTAAACTTGCCAAGAAAAGGCTCAATCGATACTGGAGAGTCCTCAATGGAGATAGCGACTCTTGGGGTGGTCGCTACTACCTATCTCTCTTATCTGTTCTTGGCTATGGAAATAAGCTTACTACTTACATCGCTAAGGAAGACCGGACTAATGGTGCTTGGACCTGCATTCTATTTGCTTTGGATTTCTACAAATCCGGAAAATATGACAAAGCTTCTGAGTATATAAAGCGAGCAGCAATAGCTAGTCGTGGCGCTGTGGAAATCTTTTACGGTCAATTAGAAGAATGGCGAGACTTACCTGTTAGTAGCAACAAAGATTCGCCAGCAGAAATGCAGGAGCTTGACTATTGGTTGACACCTTTTTGGGCTGAGAATCCAGGGTGTAAACCTTTCTTCAAAGACATTTTGACTAAGAATGGAATGTGGGATGATCTCTTCATGTACCATAGTGATAAGGGAATATGGTGGCGTAAATGTCGCCAGGCCACTGATGAAGAGAAGCAAGAACACAACCAGAAACTGGAATTCTACCATGACGTTTTTAGGAAACATAAATTTCCTGAAGACACATTGCCACATCCTCATAATTTCTTTTTTAGTTCGCGAAATGACGGTGATGGCGCATAACCTAAAGGCCACATTTACAGGGTCAACTAAAAGATGATGAACATTTTCAAACTCAACGATAAGCATCAGGTGTAAGTAAGTGATTTACTTGAACTACGAACAGTTTTCCTTCCTTGCCGACAACCTAAAGTTGGCTACGGAAAAGCTCGGATACAGTCTTTACTCTGATAAGCTCGACAAGCTAACGGCTAAAGCTGTCGGATTTAAGGATTATACAGACTTTTGGCGCAATGGATCGATAAGGTCATTTTCACTAAATGACCTTTGTGAAATAACGCATCATATAAAGAATGGCAAGATTGCAGGCACCTTATGTGGAGGTGAGGATACCTTTGGCTGGCAGATTAAGTTCAATATGAAGCGAAACATGTTTAATGGTGAATGCTTTATAGAAGACGACAAAGCAAGCAAGTTGAGCGACGTGCCTGATGTCTTTTGTATGAAGAAAGATGAGTTCGCGTCCTACCTTACCCGGGCCTATGGGTCTGACGAATGGCTTAAAGAAATACAGCGCGCCGCTACCAACTTTGATCTGTTTGGTAAGATGACACTTAACTTACCCCTTGATGATAAGTGGGATGAACATGAGGACGGGCCCACTGCCATTGAGTGGCACATACATTGTCCTTATTACAGTGAGGGCTTCATCAAAAGAAAAGATTTCACATCTATCGAGTTTATGGCCGTTGCTGAAAATCTCAAATCTCTGCTATCCATTAGCGATACCAACCAGCTCCGTGAGGTAACTGAGATTTTTTGCGGTGGGCGTGAATTCTTACCTGAAGATCTTAGTGTTATCGACTCTTATTTTCGTGCACAAAGAGAAGGCTTACAGCTTTCATTTAAAATCGCGGTTTATCGCTCAGGCGGTTTCAAACATTATAAACGACCGACCTTGAAAAAGTGTGCATCTTGGCGGAATGACCAATTAATTGAATTGCAGCGATGTGGGGACGTTTTCGCATACGAAAATGCTCTTTTTAATGTAACTTGTGAAGCGAAAGACAACTCAGGACAAGTGGTCTTCTCACATTCGGTTGAGCATGAAGGTAAGCATGGTGCGTTTGGCGCCCATAGACCCTTTGCTGAAAGCAACATTTACAGAGAAGAGCGAAACTTCAATGTTGATTGGTTCTATTGTTACCCTAAGGCCGAAGGCGCTGTTGCTCATGGGTTTGTTGCACCAAATCTTGAGTCTGCCAGCGAGATCTTTAAACGGTTTCACAGTAAAAAAGCAAGAAATCAATATTCAATGACCGATCTTGTTTGTGTCGCGCAAGATGGAAGCCGGACTGTTGTACTGGAGGTCACCTGATCAACTCTTTAAGCAGTTAATTTAACATTGTTGCTTATTGCACCCAGGCTTTTCTTTAACCCAAATTGATTCTTTCAATGTCGGGGAAAGAAATGCCTTACTATTCAGCATTTGGCAATAATTGCTCTTTGCGCAACCAGTGATTGGGTGTTACCATTCGCGGCGGAGAGTGTGGGGTTATACGACCTCACTTACCTTGTGGCTGGTTAGGATGACCTGCCATAAGGTATAAACTTGTGAATTCAAAGCTAATCGTACCCCTGCATTAACCATTGCTCGCCACTCACATCAAACTCACGTTCCTGAACACTTACAACACACCCTCATATCTCATAGGTCAATCTGGCATAGTACCTGCACCTCGATATACATGACCCGTATTTAGCGGGGCTGAGTTTGGCACAGAAGGATTTGAGTTATGTTTAAGTATGCAGTGATGGCATTAGGGTTAGTTTTTTCGAGTTTATCCCAGGCAGAAATGATCGTCGGCGATTTAGATGAAGCTGGTGATGGCAGAGTAACCATTGATACATCAACCGGTATTGAATGGCTGGACCTAACCGATACCAAGGGCATGTCTGTTAACGCTGTCTTGGCTGAAATGGGTAAAGGCGGTCTGTACGAGGGGTGGCGCTTGCCCTCTGAGGAAGAAGTACGAACCATGTTCAATGGGTACCTTTCTCCATATCGAAACGTGGCTGAAACCACTGAGAACTATTACGTGAAGTTTTATGCCAAAACTAACTCTGGCATCTGGAATGCCTATCGGGCCATGGAGTCAGACTTAGGTCGAACCTATAATGATGAGTCTGGAATAGGCTCTGATCGTCGCGTACGCGGCTTTTATCTGGACGAAGACGGTGACGTCAACTTGCTCCAGTGGCGCGCATACGATCGCTCTTCTGACTACATGCAAATGTGGTTTAGCCATGAGAACAGCTACACGCTTGATTCTAGCGGAAGCACAACAAGCATCTTTTTAGTCAACGATGGTGGAATGTCGTTAACGAGTATCGAATATCCAGAGCTTTTTATTGAAAACCCTGACGCACCAATTAACAATGCGCCGGTCATCGCCATGAGTGGCCTTGCACTATTAGGGTTAGGTTTACGCCGTAAAAAGCAGAGCTGACTTCTCACCCAGTTTCAAAAATAAACCTCGCTTTTGCGGGGTTTTATTTACTGTATCGGTGTCAAAATGTAATAAAGTCCAACACACCATCCCCTTATGACTGCATAGTGTCTGCACTTTTAACACTTCACTATTCTATTTGTCGCCAATTCGATAAAGATACTGGTTGCAATGCACTTATTGATGCTCCCTCTTCTACTCAATCAAAATTCACGTACGTCAACTGGTGCAACCAGTTTGTAATAAATTCTTGATCTATTTAATACATCAAATATGTTGTTATTGATGTTGTTTATCTGTTACTGTTTTCCTGCCACTTAAATCTGCATGTAGTACATAACAAATATGGTTTGTTGTGATTTTATGAGGCTCGGAAATTCCTATTATAACGAGGACCATTATGGTAAAAACACATTTCACACTTGCAGTAGCAGCAATGCTTTCACTTTCAGCACACGCAGCATCTATCCATGACAACTTCCCTGTAACTGACTCTGTTACCGTTAAAGGCCAGGTGGCCGATGCCGATTTCAAGGTTGATATGCCTTTCCATACAACTGGAACCACAACCATGATTGTTGGTACCGGTAACGCGAAAGCTAGCACACGCTTCATCAGTGGCGATTTTGAGCCCGTTATCGTGCCTTCTTGCGACGGAACAGCATCAAACATGACATACAGTGCCTTTTACGCTCAGGACGTTAAAACAAGTCCTGTGGGCGCTTATGAAGAAACGCTGGTTGGCGTGCTTGTTAAACGCAAGGGTGCGCCGGAACTCGCGCTTAACTGTCTTGACGCAAATCCTGATAACAGTACATTCTTAAGTCATCTCCTGAGTACGCTGGGCGTTCTGGGTGGCGCAAATACAGAGAACATTCAAGCGGGTCTACCAAACGACTACGGCTTTTACTTCCCTCACCTACTACTGGATAATCCAAAAGCAGTTGATGCCGGCGTTCAAATCTGGGGCTATCCAAAGCAGCTGGCCGACGTGGACTTCACCATCACCGATGAAACGTTCAAAATCAGCATTAGCAAGTACAAGACTGAAGCCATCAGCGTGTCATACCAACGTGGCGTAGGCTTCCAAATGCCATTGGCTAGCTGGGGCGATAACATTCTACCGGCTAAAATGAATCCTGATCCGGATACAAAAATGAGTCAGCACCTTGGCGTACTTTCAACAGCAGAAGGTACGAATGCTTGGGTTCAGCCATTTATCGGTGAATTCAAGGTGAGCAAACCTATGTCAACGCAGTCTGCACGCTTCTTGCGCTTTACCGACTTTACGCCTAAAGCTGTCGTTGAGTTCACTGAAGTTGAAGGGGTGGCGCTGCCGCTTTATGACGTAAAGTAATACTCTTCACAAAAATTCCTTTCTCAAACCCCGGCTTCGGCTGGGGTTTTTTTTATGATACAATAACAACAAAAGTGTTGTTTTGATGGTGCTTGTTTTGGTATAATTAACCTAACAAAGACAGGGCGCAAAAGTTATGAAACCTAATAAAAATATAGCAGTAGAAACCAGCTTCTCTCCAGATGGAGCATCTTATTCAGTCGTTCATGCCAACACTCAAGATGTCGCGGCCGAGCTATCTAAACTAACGTCTAATAATGGCTTAGTCTGGTACCCACTGGAATACCTGATCAATCATGGCGAATACTCAAATGGCACAGTTGGCGAAGTCGTCATGTTGTATCGCAACAACAAACTGGTCGCATATTCATTCATTGAAAGCTATGAGCACCGTGACGACAAGGTTTTTTACCATAATGACCAAGGATACAAACACCTTGGGCACGTTCACTTTCTCACGGACAGCAGTGTTCGCGGTCTTGGAGTGGCTTCTTACGTCGCCAGAGAGCTAAAGAATCTTATCCTCGATCCATTGCTATCAAGAAACCCTGAGAACAGTTTCATCCTTGCTACAGGAGGCGCTGTCCCTCCAGTGTTAAAGTCGGGATTCCCTGCTAACAAGCTAACTACTGATTATTTTCAACAAAGCTCTTTTGCTGAAAAGGTTATCGGCCAGTGGGCAATTAAAGACGCTGCATAGGCGTCTTTACACTTCAATTAAAACAACAAAAATGTTGTTTTTGGGTTTCTTCCCTGATATTCTAAACACATCAAAAATGTTGTTGGTTTCACACTGTTGCAGACCACCGATCAATATAAGCATTTACCATTATTGGTTACGAATTTAAACAGGGGAATTCATGTTACAAGTTTCAGTTACACTTACAGGCCTAAACGCCGATGCTATCCAAGGCGCACTGCACGACATCGCACAATCTATCGCTGACGGCGAGCGCTCTGGGGAGCTGGGTAACAGCTACATCACAGGGGGCGAATTCACTGTGGAAGGTAGTCCGACGTACGAAGATGGCACGATTAACGAAGCGTTCATTGACGCAATCCAAACCGCCCTTGATAGCGATGCGTTATCTGAACCTGAACTTATCGCCATCACAAACGTTAATGGTGAGCCAGGCGGTGTACTTTGCTTTAATGGCGAATTAGACCACTTCGAAGTAAAGGTGGGTACTGCCGAAAGCTGGAAAACGGCTGAAAAAGTACAACCTATCAATGTGATTGTGGCGATTGATTCTGATGAAGCGTCTCGTGCAGCCTATGAAGCCATGTACGAAGAGTTAGGCTTTGAAGGTAACTTCGACCAAGTGACAGTCGATATGATGATTGAAACGCAGCGCATGGACGATTTGCTTGAGAAAAAGAATCAGCACATTGCTGGACTGGCACACGACATTCTATTACAAAAAGATTGGGCCGCATGGTCGAAAGAAAGCGATGAAAACCGCGAAGCAGCTGGTGTTGTGGTGCGAGGTCGAGGCTTCTGCTAGAAGCCGAACTCACTTTTAATTCACCCCCACAGGTGTGGGGGAATAGACATTCGCTTGTGCATTAGCTAACAGCCGAAACGGTTCACCCCCGCAGGTTCGGGGAACACATTACGTCAGTAACAGCTTCAGTTTGGTAATCCGGTTCACCCCCGTAGCTCGGGGAACACAAATATATTCCGTGTGAGAACGTGTAAAAGTCCGGCTCACCCCCACAGGTGTGGGGAACACTCGTGTTTGGAGCTTAGATGACGATACATTGCCAGCTCACCCCCGCAAACGCGGGGAACACCCCGAAAGCTTCTTCGCATCCATGCGTATTTCCGGTTCACCCCCGCACATGCGGGAAACACGAATCTTAAAAAACTCTGAGAGCCATTCAGTCCGGACCACCCCCACAGGTGTGGGGAACAGCGCCTCTTTGGATCGTTTTTCGTTAGAAACCCGGCCACCCCGTAGCTCGGGGAACACCCAGAGAGAATACCAACAAATTTTTGCGAGTACGGTTCACCCCCGCAGATACGGGGAATACACAGTTCTCCAAAAATAGCTTGGTATATTCGCCTGATTCACCCCCGGCGGAGCGAGGAATACTGTAGCAGTTCAGAACGAAACAACTTCCCTAGCTGTTCACCCCCATAAGCATGGGGAATGCGGTAATTCCACTGAATCATTGCGCGTGTTTTCGGTTACCCCCGCAGTCACGGGGAATGCCGATAATGAGTCCAGGCATTAACCAAAGCTGACGGCTCACCCCCGCCGGCGCGGGGAATACTATTTCCACACTTCAGCGGCGCTGTTTTCATCCAGATTACCCCCGCAGGTTCGGGGAACACTAGAGCATGATTTCGGCGTTACCTGGTAAGTACGGTTCACCCCCGCAAACGCGGGGAATGCTGTCCATAAACCAGCGTTTGTAAGCGAGCAAACGGGCCACCCCCACAGGTGTGGGGAATACCAATATAGCGAAACGACTAAAAGTATCAGCAACAGTTTACCCCCGCAGAGGCGGGGAGCACGACCACGCCGGTCGAGTGGCGACTAAGCCACTCGGGCTCACCCCCGCAAACGCGGGGAACACCCCGAGCATATATTGCTCCAAGTCGAGGGTGGGGATCACCCCCGCAAACGCGGGGAACACGCCGTCAGACAAAATTGTCTTAAGAATGGGGTTTGGTTCACCCCCGCAAATGCGGGGAATACCGGGTAAAAAGGTGCGGCGTGACAATAATGCGCGGTTCACCCCCGCAAATGCGGGGAATACTAAAATCCGTATTTAACGGACGGATAAACGCTATGGATAAAGCAATCGGTTCACCCCCGCAAATGCGGGGAATACTCCAAATTCAAACCATTGCTTTAATTGAGGTTTTATGGTGACTCAGTTTGTACCGAGTTTATTCAGCCTGACTAAACAGGAAAGCAGTGAAGTCAAAGTCACCATTTTTCACTGATGATTTGAATTCTTTTCTAAGCGCCTGCAATTCACCAGCAGCTTCGCCTTCGATAAAGAAACCTGTCTCATCAAAACGGATAACGGCGACTTCGCGAGGTTGATCCTCATCTTCTGGCCAGTAACTGATTGAGTATTGGGCGCTGAAGTATCCACATGCATGGTTCTTGTGTCCGCCAATCACAGGGTTTTTAGCGTACTTGGCAAGTGACTCAAGGAAAAGAGCCATCTCCATGCTGTTTACCATCGTAAGTGGCAAGCGGTGATGTAACACTGTGCCAGGGGCGATCGCTTCGTAACCTTCCAATGGGCGTTGAATCGTTTCCGTCGAACCAGACTTCTCGCCTTTTTTGGCTTTGATCATCGCTTCTACGTGAGCAACCTGTTCTTGCAGAGCAGCCTTAACTTCTTTGTCGCGAACTTCGCGCATTTGTGCTTTAAGGTCCGTGATTTCTTTTTTTAGATCACCCACTTCTGAGGCGGTAACGCTGTCGTCCATAATGATCTTTTCAAGCTTCTCTGCATCTTCCGGTGTCAGGAATTGAATTTGTTTCGGGTCACGAATAAATTCGTTTGTTCTCACGCCGCCACCAGCAGTGAATACACAATCTGGCTCACTAGGGATTAAATCACCAACACCTGTATGACCAGGTAGTGACCACGCTCCGAAAAGGCTTAGGAATGGGTTCTTCTTGCGAAGTGGCTCTTCAAGGCCAATAGAGCCTGCCGACTTTTGCGCAATCATCGCATTGGTAATATCAACACCTTGGGTCAGCATGTACGTTGTTGCTAAATCGAATTGCTCACCCGTTAGGTTTCGCACACAGTCACGAGCTGCACGACGTAATCCACCACGGAAGCTAGAGCCCGGAATGAATGGCATTGTGCCATCTTTTTTGACGCCGGCACGAGGTAATCGTGGCTTATTCTTTGTTCCTGTGCCACTGACAAAGTTGTCATCTGGGCGCGTAACTGAAATTGGTGAAAGTACTGTTACTTCACCAGTGATGTTTAAGCTGATTCGTTTTTCATCCGTAAATAAAGTCATGGTCTATCCCTAAATATTTTAAACTAACTGTCTTGATACTTTTTCTGGCACCGCGCACAAACAGGCATTTGCCCCTTTGTGGTATGGCGGAACCAAACTCGATTGTTCTACATCATGCTCGCCGTATTTCTCTGGCGAGAGATGCTTAAATAGGCCATCAGGCAATGGTGCCAATGGCATACCTTTGTTCATTTCTCCTGTGCGCCCTGAAACATCAATCAAACTATGATCTTCTTGTATTTTCTGGGCACTCCAGCCATCTACATCCAAGGTTCCTGCACCTCGGTTGGCATATATACCAACCGATGATACGTAGTGGTTTAGCAGGCTCACTATCTTTTCCGCGTCACCATAACCAAAAAATGTAATGAAGGGGGCGTGGTAGGCGTTATTCTTGGCAAGCCTTGTTCCTGTTGCCCCTCCCACCAAAACGACGTTGGTGTATTTTCCACCTCTGCCATTGGGTGAAATGAGGTGTTTTGAAAAATCTATTTCATTCTTCATCGCACCGATTGTTGGATGGTAACAAGGGATAACTGGTGCATCAGGCTTGATACCAAAAATCAAACTTGAGCCGTGCAACACACCATCGGTTTCTTTAAATAGCTTTTTCAATTCAGATGTGGCTTTTCCTTCATCACAATGATGAGCCAATAAAGCGTGATACACCAAGCCAGGTAGTCTCACTGGTCGGTTGTAAACACAAGGCGTAATAAGTCGCGCCTTTAATATAAATGGGGTCATACCCAGCCCTCCAGAGCGTCTAACTCAAGAGCCTTGCTTTCAACAATATCTTTACCGTCAAACCTTACGGCTTCGTTGATGTTGGATTCAAATCTCACGGGAAGTGATTTAGCAAAGCCTTTTTGCAATTTGATACTGTGATTGATTCTTGGATCACAAATATACACGTCACATTTATCTGTTTTCGCACGGACACCACGCCCTACCCCTTGGCAGAAGCGTTTCATGGCTTCTTGTGTCATTTCTTTGAAGTAGATTGCGTTGGCCGAATGGTGAGAACCTTTGGACGCTAGCATCTCGCTTAATGCCCCAAGCTTCACATCGTTTGCTACCGAGTAAGGGAGCTTCGTCATCACAATTGCTGTATACAATTGCGATCCGTCATCCATTCGCGGACTGAAACCTTCCCATACCGCCGGTGATACAAGAACACCACCAGAGATTTTCCATGCGTCAACCAATGAGTTAAGAGACTCACCTTTTGTGTGAAAGAAGCCGGCGCTACCTAATCGACTCTTCAGCGCCTCAACTTCGTCGTAGCTAGATGCCAAAACAAGCACATGACGATTTGCCTTCTGAGCATGCTTAATTGTCTCAACGACATAGCCACGCCACGCTAAATCCACCTCACCATCTTTATAAGGTTTTGGCACATCATCTGTCGGCACAAAAAAACGTAAGCTACCGTAGGACTCTGGTGAGTACACTGCTTTCACGCCCATTTCTTGTTCAGAAATAAGTAACGTTGATGCAAGGGATGAAAATGACACTCTGCTCGTACCTAAGTCGCGCAACGTCGCGCTCGTAAACACAAGATTCGCACCTTGTTCAATATGCTTTCGTACCAATGCGGCGGGCTTAACAAAATGCCTTAACAACGCTGGATTTCGCTTCTTTTCTGAAAAGTGAAGGCCAATCGAAAATGAATTCTTCTGGTAGGTTCGCATAAAATCTCGCAGCATTTTCATTTCGTTATAAGAAGGTACGTTATCCAATTGTTCTTTAGTCGATTCCAACGCCTTCTCAATAGCCGATAATAACTGCTCGGTGCACGACTTTATTTCATTAGTCACTTCGACAGGTGCATACTCAAAGTAAATATCCTTACCATGATCGAATGTTCTTAAATATTCATCGAATTCAAGCGCAAGGGAGACAATGTCCTTAAACGAAGGTACCCCCTTCCCTTTCAAATCAGATAGACATTGCTTCGCCATAGAGGCGATCCTTTGAAGTGGCGTCTTTACATTACCCCAGAGTGCCGCAGCGGCGTCGAATTTGTCACCTTCATCGATAATGAAAGATGTATCGCAAATGTCACCTAATGACTCTGAAAACGCAGAACTAACCACCATTGCATGGGTTGTCAAAACGACGCCAGACTCTTTCGTTCTCTGGTTGATGAAAAAACTAGCCATATTGGATGACTGATTGCTGTAACTGGTCATGCAAACGGCATCCATGTCAACACCATTAGGTAATTGACCGTATTTATCGAGCCATTCGCTTATAAGGCCTGTTCCGCTCGTGGACGTCTTTTGCGCCCATTCAAGAAATGATGTGTGTCGTAAGGTAAGACAAGCACCATCTGTCTTCAGTCTGTCTAATAGCATCTCAACACGTTCAGGATCGATATAGTGCTGCCGACCGATTTTTACTTCCAGCTGTGGCGCCGTACCCATGAGCTCGCGAGTAATTTCCTCTACAAGTGGAAGCTCTTTTTCCATTTGTCTCAGCAGCTCAATACTATGTGCAGCGACAACGACACGCTTGGAGTTGATAATGTTATGCAGGGAAGCAACCACCAGGTAAGCCAGCGTTTTTCCCACGCCCGTATCAGCCGCTATCGCATGCAACTGTTTTGAATGCTCAACAGCATCACAGACCGAAAGTGCATATCGCAATTGAACATCGGTGTGTCTAAAGCCGTTTTCTTTCAGCCAACCATTTGGGCCAAATACGGTTTCAACAACACTTTTTAAATCACTCACTGATCACCTCTAACATCCCTGTACCAAAAACTTTCTTACGACCAATTCCTTTGATGTAAGCAACGCTTGCCGATTCTTCATTGTTCACAGTCGCAGTAAAGTGAACGTCACACCAAGGGACAAAAGAACGTCCACCCTTGGTTTTCTTTATGGGCTCTACCACCAGTTCACTTGTGCTTATGATTTCTTTAAGTTCAAAACCATTGTTCGATAACATGGCACTTAAGAAGTCGACAAAGCCTTCGTCACTGGGAGATATAAATGATTCAACGGTTTTTTCTTTGCCGCTCACTACCTGTTTTTTTCTTCGCGTGGTGCAAAGTCGAAGCTTTAACTTAATATCCGCCCCACAGGCAAACTCTACGCGCTTTTCAGTTGGTCTGAGTGCATCCGGTAAAGTCGCCGCTCTTAGTTTAATCAGAGCGGACTCAGGGAGCTGCTGGCTAAAGTCTTTTTTGAATAGGTATTGGATACCTTCCTGATTTTTACCATCCGTCATCAGATCGATGATTTGCTTGTGCCAAACGTCAGCATTTCCTTGACCCGTATTTGGCATAAGAAAACTGGTTTCTTGATAAATACAGTGCATTTTAAAGTCCCTTATCAACTGCTGTTGTTAAATCAATTCTCTCGTGAGGGCATGTAGGTAAGATTCTCAGTAGTTCACCTATCTTCGGCATTTCTTTTAGTTTTTCCTGAGCGTCTGATACCGACGTATACCCGGCCGCCATGCTTCTAATCGTTCGAAAAAAGTCCGAAACGGAAGCCTTCGATTTACCCTCAAAATTCGTGTTCACGTACTTTCTAAGGGCAAGGTAGGCTTTCTTATTGATCCGCATTGCGCCGTCACTCGAACAGGCAAAAAGTGACTTTTCTCCTGATGACACATTCAAGTTCTGAACGAGTTGAGCTTTCTTTTTCCCAAAATCTCGAATAAAGACATACGGTTCAGAACCATCAAACTCATCCAAAACGTCATTCACCATGGCAAAACCACCGATTTGTTTGATAGTAAAAAGCGGTGCCAACCCTTTTAACTTATCGAAATGTTTGCCGGGGGCATAAAACACCGCTTTAGACTTACTGATCGCCATTCCGGCACCAACTAGCATCCCTAATTTACCGATCACGGGTGAGCCTTCATTAATGACGACTTCGTGCGCTTCACCAGTTTCTTTGATGGATTTATCTTCATTAGGGTAAACAGTGTGTCCTTCCTGCGATTTGGCCGCCTTTTCTCTAATCGATACTTTTTCATCGGCCATTGTTTGCATTAGCGTATTCAAGAAACGAGCAGATCCTTCATTTGTGAAAAGGACTTTTCGTCCACGGTACCCTTCTACTCCCAGATACTTCTCGTTTGACTGATAGAGCAACTGGCAAGGCATACAGTGGATTTCCAACTTGCCGTATATAGACACTTCACATACCTCTTCAGGTACTGCCGTTTCTCTTACTGGACGGTTACAGCAGACGCAGAAATCATTTTCTTTAGCCGGCTTCGTCTCTATACCCTCATACAACTGAGGAATTGTTTCGTAAATAAAATCTATTGCGTGCACAACCTAACTCCATGCTGGTGTATGTTCACTCATTGCGTATTAAAAATGATACCTAATTACTGTCTTTATGTAAACAACATTTTTGTTGTATTAATTGTTTTATTTTTCAATGCGCCAATTGTTTCTTTTACTTGGTTTTGTTATAGTAAATAAGAACTTCAAGAATGAGTTAAGATATGAGAAACAATGACATATTGTTGTCATCATCATTAACAGCTTAGTTCCCAACCACACGGCATGTGTGGTGCAACCGTTGGTAGCGGGCGCGTCCATTATGGAGCGAAACTAGACAGCAGGTCTCGGTTGCAGAAAGCATTAACCATGAGAGTTCTACCAATAAGTCGCATGCGCCACGGTAAATAACGCTCATGGGCAGAATGGGAAACAGACAAAGCATCGTTTGCAACCGCGTTAACTCGCGGAGCAACTAAGCAAAGCGAGTTTCATGTTGTGTTTTTAACTTAAAACACAAAGGAAACTCCTATGATGAACAACACTGAAAACCAATATAACGTCGATCTTAAATGGTGCCTCTGGAGCGCTGAAGAGTCTTGGTGGAATGAGCATCAGAACTACAACTCTGATTCAAAATTACCTAAAGATCAAAGCCTGTGGGACGCTATGCAATCTGCGTTTGACGGTACAACACCAGCTATCACTATCCACACAGCGTCACACAAAGAAATACGCTATGGCACTGTCGTGATCAGCAAAGGTGCTGCCTACTACCATTTTTATACCGAATGGGATGAACCCCACGAACAAACGCCAGATGAGATCTATGCTGACGATTCACTTCGCCAGGCTTTTGAAGAATGGCTTACTGATTGGTTCATGGCGCTAAACGGCTTTATGGATAACTCCCCTATCGGCGCGTCTGTTGAAGGGAATGTGGCTGCTGGCTCTTTTGCTGAACTCATGTCGAAAATCGATGCTCAAGAAGATGCGTTAATCGACCAGGAGCAATCCAATAGCACCGACCTCGATGGTGAGGTGGCAAACTGGATGACACTCAACAAGCCAATTAACACCGATGGGTTTTCCGTTACTAAGCGAAACATTGGCTCAAAGTACGTATGGGATGTCGTAAAGAACAAGACCCTCTCCCCTTTTGCTGTTGATGCCGCCACCCGGGCGATAAATCACTTTGAAAGCTTTCGCACGAAGAAGCAGGCGACGGAATGGATTGAATCTGGGTGTCTTATCGCCGGTGACATTGACCGAACCCACATTGTTTGGGCCAGCAACATCAAAGACGCTTACAAGCTGGATGAAGAATGTGCTTTATATCGCTTCCCTGAAGATATGCGAATGGAGCTGGCAAAAGCAGCTGAGAAACACAAGATAGATCTGTTTAACTTGTCAGCTCAGTATTACTTGAGATTTCATATGTAGGGTAGACGGGGGCGAGAGCCCCAGTATAAATAAGGCGGGAATTACAACGTTGCTAGTTGGTGAGCCTGCTCATTTTGCAGGTTGATTTTCATTGTTAACGCAGACAGCTCTTCCAATTCTGGCGGCAATGTTAACCCAGGTACTTCACGTTTCTTTATTTCAGCAATAGCGGGAGCTAAGCGGTACACGCTTGATTTACCTACCACCGTTAGCGGAACAAGGTTTATAACATGCGTCGACAATAGCTTCTGGATGTATTGCCTTGACACTTTGCAATACTCTGCCACGTCGGTAACCCCAACGTAATCCGGTTTCGCTTCAACCAACACCGAATTAGGCAGTGCGTTTTTGACGCATTCCATCGCGGACTCAACCGCCTCGGCGACACTTTCTGCTTCACGCGTAAAGTCCAATTCAATCAATCCGGCACCGTTATGGCTAACAAGCGCATCGTCGCACCCGGCCTCAAACAGTGCGTCGTCAATTTGGTCCGTCGTAAGATCCATGCTGCCTACGTGATAACGCAACGCAAATTCATAATCTTTCATACTTAACCTTTACCTTTCTTGCCATCTGGATACTTACATTTATCAACTCGGCTGATTATCTTCTTAGCCATGTCTTCAGGTTTTCTCGGCGTCTTCCAGATAGACGATGAACAATACAGGCCACAACGACAATCTGGGTTAGCTTCACCGTATGGGCAAAGTAAACGCAAACAACAATGCCCCGTTCCTTTCCGTGTAGTCCACCCTTTGCTTTCAGCATATTGAATAGCTTCTTCAACATGTTTATTAGGGTGCTTTTCTCTTGCCAAAATATAATCTTCCATAACCCTGTTGTCAAGTGACAACTGACTTTAATTCGTGTACACTAGGTTATCATCTTAATATTGAAACTCACCTAGCTAAAGCAAGGTGATTCTTGTCGTCATTGGCAATAGCGATCAACATTAGATTGATTACG